>Ga0272447_1000015_pt1 | contig 131885 bp, 119 predicted proteins | sample YNPCB0133_FD_194589 | JGI IMG/M metagenome (GOLD analysis project Ga0272447, IMG submission 194589) | Hot spring microbial mat communities from Yellowstone National Park, WY, United States - YNP-CB-013-3 | ecosystem: Environmental > Aquatic > Thermal springs > Hot (42-90C) > Sediment | place...
GCTGGTCAGGTTATTGTTGACGGGATTCCAGCTCGCTCCGCCATCCGTACTCTTGAACACGCCGCCGCCATCGGTCCCGGCGTAGAGCGTGTTGGGGGTGGTCGGGTCAATCGCCAGCGCGCGAACATAGAGGTTGGTCAGGCCGGTATTGACCGCGCTCCAGCTCCCGCCGCCGTCCGTGCTCTTGAACACACCGCCTGATGTCCCGGCGTAGAGCGTGGTCGGGGTGGTCGGGACGATCGCTAGGGCGTAAACATTGGGGTTGGTCAGGCCGGTGTTGACTGCGCTCCACGTCGCGCCGCCGTCCGTGCTCTTGAACACGCCGCCTAAGGTGCCGGCATAGAGGGTGGTTGGGGTGGTCGAGGCGATCGCCAAGGCGTAGACATGGCGACTGGTCGGACTGGTCATACCGTTATTGACCGCGCTCCACGTCGCGCCGCCATCCGTGCTCTTGTGCACGCCGTCGCCTGACGTCCCGGCGTAGAGCGTGTTCGGCGTTGCCGGGTCGAGTGCCAGCGAGCGAATATACGTGGCGACCAAACCACTGTTGGCCGCGTTCCAGTTCGCGCCGCCATCTGTGCTCTTGAACACGCCGCCACTTGTGCCAGCGTAAAGCAGGTTCGTCGCTCTTGGGTTTATCGCCAGCGCAGAAGCAGTGAGATTGGTCAGGCCCGCGTTGGCCACGTTCCAGTTTGCGCCGCCGTTGGTGCTTTTGAACACGCCGCCCCCCTCGGTCCCAACGTAGAGCGTGCTCGTGGCGGTCGGGTTGATCGCCAGCGCACGGACAGCGGAATTGGTCAGGCCGGTGCCGGATGCGCTCCAGGTCGTGCCGCCATCCGTGCTCTTGAACACGCCGCTGCCGCCGTACGTCCCGGCATAAAGTGTGGTCGGGGCGGTTGGGTTGATCACCAGGGCCCGAACATAGAGGTTGGTCAATCCCGTGTTGACCGCGCTCCACGTCGCGCCGCCGTCCGTGCTTTTGAACACGCCGCCGCCGTTGGTGCCGGCGTAGAGGGTGGTTGGGGTGGTCGGGTTGATGGCCAGTGCCCGAACGTTCGTCGGGCCCGTACCGGTTGCGACCCACGTCGCGCCGCCATTGGTACTCTTGAACACGCCGCCACCGCCAGTTCCGGCGTAGAGCGTGTTCGGGGTAGTCGGGTCAATTGCCAGAGCAAAGACGGCGGTATTCGTCAGACCGCTATTGACCGCGCTCCAGGTCGTGCCGCCATCCGTGCTTTTGAACACGCCGCCGTAGGTGCCAACGTAGACCGTGTCGGTGTTCATCGGGTCAATCGCCAATGTCCAAATAACATTGTCGTTCAGGCCGGTGTTGACCGCGCTCCACGTCGTGCCGCCATCCGTGCTCTTGTACACGCCGGCGCCGTACGTCCCGGCGTAGAGTGTGCTGGGAGTCGTCGGGTTAATCGCCAGGGTGTAAATCCATCCGCCTTCGGGGCCGATGCTCAGCCAGACATCGCTTTCAGCCAAAGTGGAAGATGGCGGGCTGAGAGTCGCCAAGAGCGTCAGCATGCCGATCAGCAGAACTTTCCCACGTGTGGTTGTAAGCCGCATGGTAATGTTCCTCCTCGCGGTGATTGGTAACCCACCCGCTCTCAGCGTGTGGACTAACGCTTGGCTGCAACCTTCTATCCATGCCGGAATGGTAACAGAAAACGAACGCCCGTCAAAGGGAGGCAACCTCCATGACTCGATCACGGTGCGACGACCTCTCCGACATTCCAACCGCAACTCAGAAGGTCTTCACCTGCACCGAGGCGGCCAGGTGCGCGCCCGAACGATCTCGCTCCGCGGATAGCTTGGTATGTCGCTTCCTCCCGGCCACGCCCGTGAGAGCGCACCTTCCCCCAGGAACCCGGCCCATATCCCCCTCGCCGGTTCAACGTGATGTCCAGAATGATCCCCCCGCTAGGAACACAGGTCAAATCACCCGCGCGTCGCGGTTATTCACGAGCAGCTCGCCCAGGCACTAAGCTGATGCCTTGGTCCCGTTACATGGTCGTGATGAAAAGGCCTCGGGAGGTCCGTTCATCCTGATCCCAGCTCGATTGCTCAGTTGCTAAGTTTCGCAAAGATCAACCACTCACCCGTTGCATGCATGTTGTCAAAGATCCAAGACTTGCTCTTCTGGGTAGAAGATGAAGCTGACAGTTGGCTACTGAACCAGAGTGTTAGTTAAGCGGGTGAGTGGGTTGTACGCTGGGGCATAGTGTTGGTAGAATGAAGCCTCACATGAGGGCAGCAGGAGGTGGATCTATGCCGAAACCGATCGAAGTCAAACCACTTGAGAACTATCGAATTTGGGTCAAGTTCTCCGATGGTGTTGAAGGTGTTGTGGATCTATCCGACCTGGTCGGCAAGGGAGTCTTTTCTGCTTGGCGGGATGAGCGAGAATTTCAAAAAGTCCACATTGGAGCTGGCGGCGAGATCGCCTGGGGTGAGGAGATCGACCTTTGCCCCGATGCGATTTATCTGAAGGTTGCAGGGAAAAAACCTGAGGACTTGTTTCCCAAGCTGCGGGAGTTGGCGGTTTTGAATGCCTGAAATCTGCCGTTTCTTCGGCATTGTCATCAAGATGTACTTTGGTGATCATGCGCCACCTCATTTCCATGCTGAGTATGGGGCCAAGCTGTTGTGGATATTCGCACCTTGGTTGTCTTCGGGGGATATCTTCCCCCTCGTGCGTTGGGCTTGGTCATCGAGTGGGCCTCTCAACATCAAGCTGAACTACTGGAATTGTGGGAACGTGCAACGAACTACCAGCCATTGTACAAACTACCTCCGCTGGCCTGACATCTTGCTGCAGCCGACGCTAAGAGGCGACACGGCTGAGCCTCGCCCTTCACCCGACCGCATGCGGTCGGGTGAAGGGGGCGGTCAAAGGAGAGGTGCCTGCGTCAAGCAGTGTCTTCAAAAGTCTCCATCTTTCACATACGGATAGCTCCACAAGGCCACCCGCATCACCACCGACGTGAACCACGCCTGGTGCATTTTCTCAACCTCTTCGGCGCTGTGCCCCTTTTTGGCAAGGAAGGGCTTGATCGTCGCTGTGATAGCGATAGATGAAAGCTACCATACGGATAGCATACAAACGAAGGGCCGTCCAGAGGAAACAACATCCATGATCCCACTAAGGCGCGACGACCTGAGCGACATTCACTTCCCCATCGCGGCTCAGAAGGTCTTCCCCTGCACCGAGGCGGCCAGGTGCGCGCCCGAAGGGTCGCCCGCCGCTCGCGACGCTCCACTTGCTCCCGGAACAGCGCGACTGCACGCGCTTCCCGCATCGAGGACAGTAGCCGCTTTCCGTGCCATCTTGCAGCATGGCAGACCGCGCATTATATTTTCGCCTTCGGGGTTAATCAGAAATGCAAGGAAGGATGGCTGAACGGCCTCTCGGTCTCTCGCAGAAGGGCAACCTTGCCCACCGGCTGATGTGGGCTCTATCGGCGTGGGGGTTATTGTGCTACGCGGTGGCGTTGGGTCAGCCGCGGGTTACGCGAGCCGATCTCGCAGTGCGGCTCGTCGAGATGGAAGTATGCTGGGAAACGTACCGCGAATCCCTCGAAGCGCGATTGCGCGCTACGCGTCCGCTCTCGGAGGGGGTGGGAGCGTTCTTCTTAGGTAGATACGACGTGCTGGCGCGTAATCTCACGTTGACGTGTACGGCATTACGCTCCGACGCCCCCGCGACTCCCGAGATGCTCTATGCAGGCTCCTTCGGTGTGCAGATGCCCCGCGTTCTCGAAAAGGAGGCGCTGGACAAAGGCGAGGCGACGTTGCGAATCCGGTTATTCTCCTTCTACAACACCGATAGAGTTGACGCGCCTCTGCATCTCCGCTGGAGAGTGGTACGGTTGGGCGACGCCCGACCGCTCCGTGAGGGTGCGCTGGACAAACTCGAGCCTGGCGTAACGACGACGTTGCTCACCCAAGCCCCCGAAGGCGACTATGAAGCGCACTTCGAAATCGCGCAAGGTGAGCAGACCCTGCGCCAATGGAAGCAGGTCTTTAGTGTGATTTCTAATGTCGGTGTCCGAGTGGAAGCGTTAGGTAACGCTGCTGAATCGCACAGCGACGCCAATCCTATCGAGAGGATGACTGTTCTGAACGCGCGGGACGTCTTGCGGAGCGCACAGCGAGGCGAAAGCCCTGAAACCTTTTATCCCCTACTGCGTCTGTTGCAGTTCGCCGAGCGTATCGTCGCGGGTTGGAAGCAGAACAGATCAGGGTGGCAACCTGCTCCGGGAGATTACTGGATGGCGACACTGTACCGCGATCGGAAAATCACGTTTCGACTGTTCGTTCCGAAGCAGTTCCAGGCAGATCAACCGATACCACTGGTGATTGCGCTGCATGGTGCGGGTGGGAACGAGCACCTCTTTTTCGAGGGCTATGGGCTAGGAATTGCGCTGAAGGAAGCGGAGAAGCGGGGCTGGGCGGTGATCGCACCCCGCGCGGAGATGAACCTGGCGCATGTCAGCGGTGCGTTGGAAGCGGCGCAAAGGCTGTTGCCTATTGATCCCCAGCGCATCTACCTGATGGGACATTCGATGGGTGGGGCACACAGCTTCGCCGCAATTGCGCAGTTCCCCGACCGTTTCCGAGCTGTCGCGATTTTCGCAGGCGCGGGACAGCCCACGCAGGTTCCTCCTGATCTCTCCATCCTGATGGCAGTTGGCGAGCAGGAGCTTGCCTTGCTGAAAAGTAACGTTGAGAGCGCCTACCGGCGCCTGCAAAGGTTGAATGTGAAGACGCTGGAGTACAAAAAGTACGACGGCTGCGAACACCTGATGATCGTGCGCGAGGCGATGCCCGACGCCTTCGCCTTCTTTGACCGCGCCCCTGCGCGATAGCTTACGGTGTTTCGCGCGTAGTGAGCAGAGCTGTCGTCTCCTCTTCGGTGATCGGGGAGTTCTGGGTACAAAACACCTACAGAACGGCAGACTGCGAATCACGCAATCCGCAGTCTGCCGCTCAATCCCCGGCGCGGCGTTGACCGCGCTCTGAAGCCAGGCTACTTGCCCACCTTGTGAATGCCCACGAGATACTGAGCTGCCCTGATGGGCTCGCTGCGCGGGTGGATTTTGAATCTTGGGGACTTCTCGACCTTCGAAACCAAACCAGTTGCTTCCTCACCGAGATTTTCCCCATTTCGTGGGGGGAAGATGCGCATTTTTAGCGTTGCCTCAGCTTCTATCACTCCAAGAGCGATTCGGACCAAACACGGGCTTAAGGAACCGCTCCCAGCCGCGTTAGAGTCAGTGCTGCAGGAGGCAGCCGGGCATTTCCCTCCGGTAGAGGCGCCTTCTGCGACACGAAGGCCCGACGTGGGATTCTCATCCCGTCTACGAGATTATCCGAGGGAGGTCGGGAATTTGACTCCGCTCCACCTTGCGGGGGGCCAGAGCCACGTGCCGGTCAAAGGGGATTTCGACCAGTACAGCATTCTCCTTCTCGATTGCCCTCAGCAGGCGATCGAGCGTAGCCGGGGCGATGCAGCCTTTCTCAGCCGGGTAGACAATCTCGGCTATGAAAGGCGATCTGATTCCCATTGCTCACCGCCTCTTCCATCGTAGCCCGCGCGGGGGCAGAGAGGCGTTCATCGGCAAAAAGACACCAGATGACCGTGTGGACATCGGCAACCGCCCGAAGCATCAGATGTCCCCCGCGGGAAGTTGGCCCATTCCTCCTGACGCGCTTGATCAATATCCTCGCCCGATGGCGCTGGTCACAGGTCAGCACAGAGGTCCCACAACGATTTCCGTGGGGCAGATAGGGCAGCCATTAACTCGCGCCTGATGTCAGAGGTGATCTGCTCGATCAAGCATACCCTGTCCAATAGCGACATCCGCTTTGCCAGGCTCAGCGCTTCTTGAAAGGTCACCACCTTTTCCATCGTTTCACCTCCGTGGGCACTTACTTTTTACCCGTTCCCGCACCTGGTTGTATTCCGGCGAGGCCGGGTGGAGTTTAGAGAGGGCCTCTTGCCAGAGGGCGCAAGCTTTCTCTATATCGCCCTGTCTCTCGTAGAGGAAGCCCATGTTCGCTAATGTCTTTCCCTCGCCGTGGCGGTCGCCCAGTTCGCGGCAGATTTCCAGGTCCCTCTCGTAGCAGGCAATGGCCTCCTCCCAGCGGCCCTGCCGGGCGTAGACGATGCCCAGGTTGTTGAGCGTCTCCCCCTCGCCGTGGCGGTCGCCTAGCTCGCGGAAGGTTTCCAGGGCTTCCTTGTAGTTTGCGATGGCCTCTTCCCAGCGGCCCTGCAGGCGGTAGACGTTGCCCAGGTTGGTGAGCATTGCCCCTTCGCCGTGGCGGTCGCCCAGCTCGCGGCAGCTGGCCAGGTCCTTCTCGTAGCATGCTATGGCCTGTTCCCAGCAGCCCTGGAGCTGGTAGACGTTGCCCAGGTTCGCGAGCGTCTGGGCCTCGCCGTGGCGGTCGCCAACTTTTTGCGCTGCCTCCAGCGCCCGTTCGTGAGTCCACACCCAGTCAGCCCACTGGGCACGCAGATTAAAGAAACGAACCAGATTCCCCGCCAGGCGCACTACCAGGAGCCAATCATTACACCGGTAGGCCCACTCCACCGCCGCCAGCAGGTTCTCACGCTCTCGGTCAAAGGATGCCAGCGCATTCAACGTCAGTGCCCTTTCCACGTCCTCCACCTTTTGCCCCACCTCCTGGGCTATGCTGGCGGCAGCAGCGCGGCGCCCTTCGCCGGGCGTGAGCATGGTATCCCAAATCTCGGCATGTTCAGCCAGCCAGCGGGCGGCGCGGAGGCAGTAGGCATTAAGTTCGTCGGCGGGGAGGGTGGTCTGGGCCCAAGCGCGGATGGGAGGAAGCATGTGGTAGCGGCCCTGCTCCCACCGAACCAGCCCCAATTCGCGTAGCTCCCGTTCCGCCTCCTTCCACCGGGCCTCCTCCAGCCCTTCCAAATCTTTCAGCATCTTCTCGTCTGCCCCACCGGGGAAGACAGCGATGTGGGCCAGGAGCTGCCTTGCCGCTGCACTCAGCCTCTCGTAGGAGCTCTTCATCGCCGCGCCCACGTTCTTGTGGCGTTCGGGGAGGCCAGCGGCCCGGGCATAGCTCAGCGCCTCCACCATGTTGGCTCGCAGGGCTTCCAACAGGCTTTCAGGAGTCTCCCGCTCATCGCTCAACTGCGCCGCCTCTAAGAGGATGCCCAAGGGGTAACCGCCCAGCTCGCGGCAGATTTCCCGCACGGCATTGAAGTGCTTAAGCACTATTTCCCGCTTTTGCGGGGTGTAGGCAATGAACATCTCTTCAGCCGGCCCAATCCACTCCTCACAGCCCACCCGCAATTCACCGACTTCAATGCTCTGCTCGTATTTCACCAGGTGCAGCGGGGCGTGGGAGGTAACCAGGAGGTGCAGCTCCTCCAGCCGGCCCAGAAGCAGCTCACCCAGGCACCCGACGGCCTGCGGGGTCAGGTTCTCAGCGCCGTCCAGAAGCACCAGCCAACGGCCAGATAGCGCAGCGCGGATGGTGTCCCAGGGGCGCATGGGGTCCGGCTTCACGCCCAGCGCATAGGCCAGTTGGGAGAGCAACCCGCCCTCGTCGCGGACGTTCTCCAGGCTGACTTCAATCACCCCATCACGGAAGAGGTGGCGTTCGGCATGCCAGAGGGCGACCTGGCGCGCCAGGGCTGTCTTGCCAATGCCACCGGGCCCGGTGAGGGTGACCATCCTGGCCCTCTGCATCTGGCGGATGACCTCAATCATCTTCGCCTCACGCCCGACGAAGATTTCCTCCCTTGTCACAGTGCAGAGGGGCATTGAGGGGTATAGCTCCTCGTAGCCGGCCGTGGGAATCCCTTCCACCAGCGGCCGGTCGTCGGCGATGATTTTGTCAAAACGCTCGCCGTAGCGCGGCTCGATCTCCCCAGTGTGCTCGTTTCGCGGCGGAGGTGCTTCATCGCCAAAGTGCCTGTCCATTCGCACAGCGCGCACGCTGGCCTCGTAGGCCTCACTGGGAGGCTTGCCTCGGGCCAGGCGAGCGTAGAACTGGCGGTTGAAGATGGCTGCCACCTCCGCATGCATGGGGTAACGTTCATCCACCATCACTACGTTGGGGATGCCGCCTTCATACAGGGCGCGTCCTGCGGCGCCGGAGTGGCAGGCAGAAAGGAGCACAAGCCGCACATTGGCCCTCTGCATCGCCTTGGCCAGCCGCTGTGGGCTCACCAGGTCGGCGGAGCCATCGTCGTCCTCCAGGAGCAGGTTACCCTCTTTGTCCCCGTGTCCGACGAAGTGAACAACATCGTAGGGCTCGGCCAGGGCTTCCAGGAGGTCCTGCAGCCGAGCCCAGGGCAGGTAGCGGACCCTTGCCGGCGTCTTGTCATTAAGAAAGACCTGCCGGAGGCCATCGCGCACTGCTTCTACCGGCTCCGGCGCCACAGGCTTCACCGCCATGAATTTCTGTCCCCCGTGTTCAAGGGGCACCAGTTGGGCCAGTGGCCGGCTGACAACGACTAAGATTCGCAAAGGCTCGGCGCTCATCTCATCCCTCCGCTTAAGGGCTTGCGGACCTTAGCTAAGGTTTCCGTGTCCAACTTGTCTTCCTCCATGAAGTGTTTATCACCAAGCATTAAGCATGCCTCGGAAGCGTCAATGGTCTTGAATGTTCTCGGCGATTTCGAGCGCGTGCGGTAACGACAGGATTTTGACCCGAAGGTGCTGCTGCAAGTAATCACAGACCTGTTGCGTGTAATCACTGTCCTCGCTGACCAAAAGTTTGTCCTTGCTTTGGGAGGCGACAGCGACGAAGGGCAAATCGGAGCGGTCAAATTTCATGCGAAGCAAAGCCTGTTCGTGGCGATTGGGTAATCTGCCCGGATAAAAAACTCGTGCTTGGCGGGCGATGAGCTTTTTGAACCACTCTTCAAGATAGCGATTGCGAGTTTGCTTGAGACACCGCTGATATTCCTGCTCAATATGCCGTTCGTGGTCAAAGGCAACTTTGTGATGCCTCAGGACGGCAAGGAGGAAGTCAAGCGCGTCAAAATCGCCTTTGTCAACCTCGTAGAGCACCCAAGTGTCAATTGTCCATTCCCTCACTCGCCACACTCACCTCTTCAGCCTTGCGCTCACCTACCGCTTTCATGTGCGCCAACGCTTCTTCAAGCCCCTCCTCAAAGAAGCCCTCAGGGATTGGTTCAACTAACTGACCGTATTTGTCCAATTCAAGCCGATGGATTTTCGTTCCGTTAGGTGTCGGTTCAAAGTAGTAGATGGCGACTTGCTCGTGGGAAAACTCTTGCTCAGCGATTCGGCGCTGGATGCGAGCCAATAGGTGCTCGCTGTGGGTTTCCACAATGATTTGGCGGTCACCAGTCTTGACAACTTCCATCAGCAAATCTCCGAGTGTCGCTTGTGCTTTGGGGTGCAAGTGAATTTCCGGTTGCTCAATGAGCAAAACGCTCCCCGGCGGAGCGTAGAAACCTTGAACGATGATGGGCAAAAGTTGCGAAGCGCCAAACCCAACATCGGCTATGTTCACGGACAAATTGGTCGCTGCATCTACAAAGAGTACTTGATACTGGTTGCTCTTCCCCAGCCGCTCCAGCTTAACCTCTTTCGCGATGCCGAATGCTTTAACCCACTGATTGATGTTTTTGAGCATTTGTTGTCGCTGCTTTTTCGCTCGGCTTGCAAACCATAGAACTTCCGCAGACCTTTCGCCTCTGACACCCACATCCGATGGCGCTTGCCCGCTGATGACATAGGAGCGCTGCGGGAACTCTCGCAAAGGTCCAAGATAGAAAAGCCGACGCAACCCTAACTCAACAATTCGCATTACTGTGAACCTTCCCAAAGGATGGGCAACCTGTCTGGAGAGGTCGGTCAGTTTTCTTCCTTTCTTGACACGGACAGCGAAATCGTAAAAGTGGATAGGCAGAGCCTCGTGTCGCTCCTCTTTTCCGTCTTCTAAAGTGCTTTTCAAAATTACCTCATATTCGCGTGCCTTCCGCACAACCAACTGAGTGAACTCACCGTCGTTATAGACCAGTTCGCTCTCTTCCAGCCGAATTTGCGTCGTCTTCTTGTTGTATCGCCACCGCACTTTAAGGAGGAGTTTATCCGGTCGCCTGCCTGAACGAACGGGGGCAAGGAGATGGAACTCCAACATGGCTTCAAGTTTCCGTTGCCACTCGTGTCGGAAGATGAAGTCGGGGTAAGAGCCCAACTTGACCCAACCGTCGTTGGGCGCAAAGGCCGTTCGGATGTCCGTACTTTCGACGGTTTGCCGAAGCGCCAAAAGAAATTGCACGATGCTGCTCTTACCCGACGAATTTGGGCCGACGAAGACGGTGAGGGGACGGAGTTCCAGTTCTCCCGTGTCCTCAAAACACTTGAAGTTTTTTACCTGCAGTTTAGTCAGCATGGCTTTTCACCTTATTCCGCCAGCCTTGCCGCGCAGACAATTATAGTCCGCAAAGTGGTGTGAATAGAAGTCTGGAGGGGGGAATGCTCCATTGCCATGCGATCGGCACTTGCAGGAGGCAGCCGGGCATTTCCCTCCGGCAGAGGCGCCTTCTGCGACACGAAGGCCCGACGTGGGATTCCCATTCCGTCTACGAGATTATCCGGTCCTCGTATGACGCCTCGTGTACCAAAGGGGTATAATCCTGAGCGTGATCGGATCGGGACGACCGACGGAAACGATCATTCGGCAACTTCAGCGCGGGCAAGAGTGGGAAGAGAACTTCCGCCTCCTCTTCGAGCGCTATTACGACCAGGTCTACCGCTTCTTCCGGAGAAAGGGGCTGCCGTCGGAAGATTGCCGAGACCTCACCCAAGAGACATTTTTTTCTGTCTATAAGGGAGTGGGCGAGCTTCGGGATGCCGCCCAGTTCGAGAGCTGGTTGTATCGGATTGCCAAGAATGTCTATCTCAACGAGATGGAGCGACGGGGAGCGAAAAAGCGAACGGCCCTACAGGTCTCGCTCGAAGAGCAGTGGGCGCAGTCGTCCGAGCGCGACCCGGAAATAGCCTGGGCCGGGGGAGGGGGTGGGGATCCGATGGAGATGGTGCTCGAAAAGGAGAGGCTGAAGAAGCTGCGCGAGGCCATGCAAGAACTTCCGCCGCAGATGCAGCGCGCGGTCTATCTCCGCGTGGTAAAGGAGCTCTCGGTTCAGGAGATCGCGGCCGTGCTGAACGTCTCCGTCAATACGGTCAAGTCTCACCTCCATCAGGCCCGACGCGCGCTCAAAGAGAAGCTGAGCAGCGTCTTTGGCGACGTGGACCTGTGAATCGGGCACCCCACGTGGGGACCCTATGAAGCGCGGGCGGTACGGGCGGAGAGGCTCATCAGCCCGTCCGTAGCGGCTGCCGACGAGAATACACGGGAATACGGAGAACGAACCATGAGCAAGGAACACTGGCGACGATACCTGGAAGCCCTCGGTGGAGAATGGGGAGACCTCATGGGACGCCACCTCGATGAGGAAGAGCTTGTCGCCTATGGGCGCGGGCAACTCGAAGATGTCGAGGCCGAACGCTTGCAGTCCCATCTCTTGCGGTGCGACCGGTGTCTCACCGCCTTCAAGGACGTCGTGGACTTCTTCGGAGAACTCCGGGAGGGAGAAGAACCGGTCGGGGAACGCGAGATTCGCCGGGAATGGGACGTCTTCCGGCAACGGGTGCACGCTCCCGCTGTGGCTCGAAAGAGCTTCGGTCTTTGGATTGGTCCGCGAGCGATATTCGCTCTGGCGGCGAGCGTACTTGTAGCCGTTGGGCTGGCGACCTTCTGGGGGCTTCGCCTCCGACAGGACGTGCAACAGATGGCCCGACAATGGCAGGCTGAGCACGCGCGACGTGAGGCGGCAGAACAGCACGCCCGTCGCCTTCAGCAACAGAACGATGCCCTCGCCCGCGCGTACGAATCGGAATTGGCCGAGTTACGGTCGCAATTGGCCGAGCTGCGGCAGCCTCAATGGAACGTCCCAGTCTACGACATCTTCTCCCGGGAAGCGCTCCTGCGATCAGGGAGCGCAAGTGGGATCAATGACATCACAGTCCCCCGAAGCGTAAGAAGTTTCAGCCTCACGATGAGCGGGACCGGTCATCCGGAATATCCGAGCTATGCGATTGAGCTTGTAGATGGGCGGGGGCATCTCCGCTGGCGCGCTACTGGAGTGCAGCGAGACCGATATGGGAACTTCACTCTTACGCTCGATCGTGCGTTTCTCGATCCTGGAGAGTATTGGCTGCGGCTTCATGGTCAAAAAGATGGACGCCTTCAAAAGCTCGCGGAATATCGAATCCGGCTGCGCTATCGGTAAGCCATGCGGACAAAGGCCCTGTGTGATCACAAAGCCGCGTAGGATCCGCCCCGTGTTGGGGCACAAAGATTGGGAACTGACCTGCGTTTCAGCGGTACGGCATCAGGCGCACGCCGGGATCACGCAGACGTCTGCGGGAGGTTAAAGTGTCGCTCACCGGCGACACACATTCGAGGACGAATAGTGCACGTATGACCGTGCTAAGTCGAGCTCATTCGACCACATATGGTGCGACGGCGGGACGGAAAGGAATCGCTCCATATCCCTACTGCTCCTGATCCCGACTTCCGGTGCACTCATGTGTCGCCCGGCGGCGACAGCCCCCTGTACCGTTCCTGGAGAAGGCTTATGCCCTGCAAGGTCTTGGCTCTACGATGGTAAAGCGATACTGGCGCCGTATTCTCGCCTGCCCCCCAACTGCGGCACGGTGCTTGCATATCTTTCTGGTGTGAAGATGCAGCGAAGCGGCCGAGCACAAAACGAGCGATCCAAGGCCCGCTGCTTGGATCGCCAAAAAGATCAAGGGGCACGACTCCTCTTGATCTGAGACGGAGCCCCCGCTGACGACTCCCCTAACCGAGCTTTCGGCCCTCGCCCGAGGGCACGGGGGCTTTCTTTGGCACCAAGGGGGGAGTTCTACGACTTGCGTTTCACTTTCGCCTTTCGGGAGGGCGGAGGCTCGGAAGGCACAACCTCTGAAGGATTCTCCTGAGGCGCAGACGTTCGCCGGATCATCTGGATGAAGAGGTCCATGTCGTAGTCGCACTCGCGTGCCATCTGCTCGCGCACGGCATGGAGGACCTCCAGGAATTTCGGCTTGCGGTACATCGTCATCCGACCTCGGAGACCAGAAACTCCGGCGTGATGATCGTCGGCACGAAGAATCCCGATGTCACGTTGAACAGGCGCACGCGCGCTTGGCGGTAGACGTTGGCCAGGTAGCCGAAATTCCACGTGACCAGAAAGTCAATCTTGTGAAAGGACGCCACGGCCACATGGAGAGCATCGGCCATATACTTGCGCTGGAAGATGCCGCGTTGGATATAGCCTTCGGCCAAAATGCCGACCTCTTCCGTGATCTCCAATTGCGGGATATCGCGGATCAGGTTCAGATAGGCTTGTCGGCGCGGCTCCCGCATGCGTTCTAACTCGCGCACGACAAGCGGTGAGATGTAGGCATCATAGAGAGGACGCTCATGCTCCCACCATCGGATGGTCAGGTCGCGACGGAAGGGATCCTCGTTATCGAGATAGGCGCCGATGACCGATGTCTCCAGATAGATGCTGATCTTCGCCACCGCTATCCCTCGGAAGGCCGCTCGCTCGTAGAGCGAATCGCGTCGGTTTGAGGCACGAGCCGAATTCGGGCGCGCGAGAAATCGAAGGTCACGCGGAAGTGCTTGAGGAAGCTTCCGCCCAGGATCCCCGCCTGCATAAATCCTGCGGATTCGTTCACCGCGCCCAGATCGAGAACAGGCGCGCGAATATTCCGCTGCTCCAGACTGTTCATCGACAGCGAGGGCAGCAGGATCAGGTCCACGTTCTCAATGATGCCGGCCGCTCCCAGCACGCGGATCTTGGGGGAGGGCAGAATGTGTTTCTCCAGATTGTACTTCTTCACAACGTGTGCTCCGATGACGGTCGCACTCGCTCCCGTGTCCACCAGGAAGTTCACGACCTCGCCATTGTGCAATCGGACTTCGGCGCTGACCAGTCCGCCGTTGGTCGTCCGGAAGGGGATCTCCGAACCTTCGCCGGCAGACGCGTCGGTCGTCATGGGAAGGGGCTCGCTCTCCAAGAGGATCACCTGAGCCGCATAATCCAGCGTGAACCGGAAGTTCGCAAGCACCGAGAGTCCGAGGAAGCCATCGGCCTGCAGGACCTCACCCTCAGCCTCCGAATTCGCCGTGCGATGGATCGTCCGAATGTAGACGGGGATGTTGAAGATGCGGATGTCGCCGAGATCGAGCGCCTCCAAGAGGCCGTAGACGATAGGGAACTTCCCGCCTCCGCCGACGGCGCGGGCTTCGCCGCCTCGAGCCAACGGGCGAATGCCCAGCCGTCCCGCCGCTTCCGAAGAGAGCACGGAGATGCTCGCTCCTGTGTCCACGACGAGATTCAGCGTCACGTTATCTCCCGCACGCGCTTGAATGAAGGGGCGATCCCGCTGCAGCCGGAAGGGAATGCGCGCCGTGCGCCCCCCCTCGATACGATGCAAATGCGTGATGCCGAGCAGCGACAGGGCGCGATAGAAGGCGATCAGCCCGCGATAGCGCTCGCGCCGCTCCACGTCCATCTTCGGGGAGACGCTCAAAAACTTCTCATAGTACTCAGCGGCCTCGCGGAACTTCTCCAACCGAGCGGCAGCTCGCCCCAAAGCGATCCAATAGTCCGGCTCATTCGGATCGAGCGCCGTTGCTCGCCGCAACCGCTGATAGGAGAGCTCGGTGCGATTCTCGAAGAAATCAATCTCGGCCAGTCCGGCCCATGCAATGGCCTCGCGCTCGTTCAGCGCGAGCGCTGCCATGAAGGCTTGAGCGGCTTCTCGAAAGACGCCCGATCGCAGCAGCACCAGGCCCACGATGGCCCGGGCGCGCGCATTCTCCGGATCCTCTCGCAAGAGCTCGACGGCGTGCTCGAAGGCGTCGTTCAAATTCCCGAGCTTCAAAAGCGCATAGCTGAGCCCGAGGCGCGCCGCTCGGTCTTTGGGATTCTTCTCCCACAGCTCACGATACGCCTGCGCAGCCTTCTCATAATCCCCATCCCGCATGAAGCGCTCCGCTGACCGATACCGCCGCCCGGCCGATTGAACCGCATGCGATGAAGGAGAGAACCCGGGAGGAGCCGCGCTGGCGAAACCAAGGAACGCCGTGCCGTCAACGAGGAGTCCGAAAATAAGGAGGATTGCTCGGAGGTCCCACCACCAGAGGGGAATGTACCCCGCACGACGATGTGATGTGCCGACGTTCACAAGCGTCCCTCAACACCGTCCGATCCCTCTGTCCAGAGGAGAATTTTAGGCCTCGGCGCATCGGCTTGTCAAACATACCCCCGAGAATGCCTGCGGCGCATCCCTCCTCACGCGCCGATCCCGGAGAGGTCACCCTGAGAGAGCGAAAGCACCAGAAGCCTGACGCGCGGAACCTCGTCACAGGCGATGCCCGCGGCACGCTTCTTCATTTCTTCCACTCCTGCATGCCCGTCCCTTGGAAAGGCCAATCCGCGAGCATCTGAATCGTGCTCAACTGATTGGAGAACGCCACGAACTCGATCCCGCACTCAGGGCACGCGATGCGATCTCCCTTTCGGGGTCGCAAGTAGGCCGGACTTGTCGGGATGAAATACTCGGCCTTGAACCGAATCGGATCGTCCGGACCGGTGTAAGTGTAGATGTGCGTGTTGCAGTAGGTGCAGATGACGCGCTTCATCCGCTCTCCCCTCCTTCGGAAGAGATCTCCTGCGGAAGCTGCGAGGCGAGGGCGCGGAGGAGCGCACATCCCGCCTCCATGATCTGATCCCGCTTCGCTACAGATGTCGCCTCGACATAGACGCGCAGGACCGGCTCCGTCCCTGATTGTCGGAAGAGAATCCAGCTCGCGTCCTCGAAGAGGAGCTTCGTTCCATCCAGAGTCTGAAAGTCCACGATGCGCCAGGACGCAAGCTGCTCAGGCGGATCGGCAGCAAGGCGGGCGACGATCGCCTTCCCGCGCGTGACGTCCATGTGGAGATCTTCGCGCCGATAGTGAAATTCCCCGAATTCCCGCCAGAGGGCGCGCACAGCCTCTGAAGGACGCTGTCCCCGTACCATCAAGGCCTCGAGAAAGAGCAACCCGGCGAAAGTGCCATCCCGTTCCGGCAAATACCCCCGCACACCGATCCCTCCCGACTCCTCTCCACCGATGAGGACATCCTCGGTGAGCATCATATCGGCAATGTACTTGAATCCGATGGGCACGACGCGCACGGGACAGCCTAAGGCATCGGCGACACGATCCACGAGTACGCTCTGCGAGAACGTCCGCACGACGATCCCACGCTGACCGCGCTCCCGCACCAGATGCCAGACCAGAAGCGGAAGGATCTGATGGGGCGTGAGGAACGTCCCATCGTCGCTGACGGCAGCGAGGCGATCCCCATCGCCATCGAGCGCCAGACCGATCATCGCCTGCGCCGCGCGCACAGCGTCAAAGAGCGCGCCGAGATTCTGGGGCATGGGCTCCGGAGTGACGCCGCCAAAGAGCGGATCACGCTCGGCTCGGATCGTTTCCACTCGGCATCGCCCTCCGCCGAGCGCGCGCTCCAGATAGCGATCGGCGGCGCCGTGCATGGGGTCCACGATGATATGCCACTCGCGACCACGAATCGCTTCCACATCCACGAGCTCGTGCAACCGATGGAAGTACGCATCATCCGGAGGGTCGAGACGGTGCACGAGCCCGTCGGCTTCCGCGCGCTCGATCGGTCGGCGTCGGGGAGGCGTCCGCCCCAGCCGCGCTTCCACAGCCGCCGTCACCTCCGGGCGCGCCGACCCCCCGAAAGCCTCCTTGATCTTGAAGCCGTTGAATTCCGGGGGATTATGGCTGGCTGTGATGACGACGCCGGCCCGTGCCTGTTGCCGATTCACATCGAAGGAGACAAGCGGCGTCGGCACGTCTCGCCGATAGAGCCCAACACGAAGGCCATTGCCCGCAAACACTTCCGCTACGCGTGCCGCGAAGCGTTCCGAGAGGAATCGCCGATCATAGCCGACGAGAACCATCGAATCTGGGCTTACTTCCCCCTCGGACGCGACCAGATAATCGGCCACTGCCTGCGCTACGATCTCCACGTTGGAGAATGTGAAATCCTCCGCTATACGCCCTCGCCATCCGTCTGTCCCAAACCGAATGGCTGTCGGCCTCATGGCTCCTCCCCTCCACCGATGAGGCTGTAGTCGGTCACCACCGACTTATCGCCCAGAAATGTCCCCGCAGCAATGCGCGCCGCGCGCCCGACATGACAACCTCGGCCGAGGACGGATCCGCGCACCTCGGCGTGCGCGCCAATGCGCGTCGCCGACCAGATCACCGAATCCTCAATCCGCACTTTCTTCTCGATGAAACAGTGTGGCCCCACGACGGAGTTCACGATCTCCGCCCCCGCTTTCACCGTACAGCTCGGGTCTACAACCGAGAGCCGATCAATCTCCGCAGACACATCGAATCGCTCGCCGCGCGGAAGTCGCACGGGGGAATACGTCCGCACCTTCCCCGCCAAGACATCGAGATTCGCCCGCAGATAATGGCTCGGCGTCCCAATGTCTCGCCAATACCCCTCCCACACCGAGGCATAGACCGGCTCGCCACGGGCGAGCAGAAGAGGGAAGAGTTCGTACTCGAAGGAGAACGGCCTTCCCTCCGGAATATAGGCCAAGACGCGCGGCTCCAAGATGTAGATGCCTGCATTGATCAGACGCGAGCTCACTTCATCCGCCCGCGGTTTCTCGATAAAGCGCGTGACACGCCCATCGGCCGCAAGCTCGACGACCCCATACGCCGACGGGTTCTCAACAGGCGTCAGGACGATCGTCGCGACGGCCTCCGTCTCTCGATGGCGCCGCAAGACCTCGACGAGATCGAGATCCGTCAAGATATCCCCGTTCAGGACAATCGTCGTCCCCTCAAGGTGCGCTTCGCAATTCTTGAATGCACCGGCCGTCCCAAGCGGCGTCGCTTCCACAACATAGCGAATCGCGAACCCGTACTCCTCGCTCTCGGTGAGGACATGCTCGATTCGCTGCGGTTGGTAAGCGAGACAGACCATCACCTCTTCGACACCCGTTCCCCGCAGCAGATCGAGCTGATAGAAGAGAAACGGCCGATTCACCAGCGGCGCCGCCGGCTTCGGCATGTGAACCGTCAACGGACGCATCCGCGTCCCCTTCCCTCCCGCGAGGATGACAGCCTGCATGGCGGCAATCGCGTCTTTCAGATGACCCCAAAGGGAGTGAGTGTATCATCCTCGGTCACGAGTTTCCAAGTCTGGGCCTGGCGCTCCGAGGACGCCACTCACACGCCGCTCTCCTGCGACACGTCAGGAAACGCTTTGGAAACCTTCGCCTTGTGCGAGAGCAGCAAGAAGCCTACCGGCAACCTGTGCAGGGGCTGATGAACAGGAGGCTGCAGGGAGTGCTGTTCGGAAACCACTCCAGGCGATCTTTACGATCGCGCAAGGACCCCGGCGGGCGATGGCCCTTCCGACGGCGGGCCAGCGAGAGACGGACAGTGCGCCTCCCCGAGGCCCTCTCCATACAAACCGCGATGTGACCTCTCCTGAGCCATGCCCTTATCTCGGATCGTATGTGAGAAAACTCACGTAGCTCACCAGAGAAATTAAGGTGGCGTAGACGGACAACAGGCCAAAATCTCCAATCGCCCTCGCCCACCGCTGCTGCCACGGTCGGCTCTTATATTCAAAGTTGGGGATTTTGCTCAGATCCGGGCGAGTCAGCTTGAAGGGGTCTTCCAGAGCGTACACAACATAGATGATTTCCTGCCCGAGCCTCATATCGCTGACGACTCGGCTGAACCTCTTTTGATAGTCCAGTAGCTGATCAAGGAAAGAATCTATATCAGAGGGACCAGTCTCGGCCAACTCAGTGATAAAATAGTCGTAACAAGCGGCCGGAGAGAACCGCGAGAAAATGGCCGTCATGTGATGGAGAGCTCTTTGCTTCCCCAGATATTCCTCGTGCAGCCTATACAGCTTCTCCGCATGTTCCGCTTCGTTCAACTGTCTCAGTCGTCCGAACTCCTTTTCGGCCTCCTTCTGCCTGCGATATAACTCCGCGTCGGAGACGTTTCCGGCAGGTCGGCTCAGCCATCGTCGCATTGGCTCTTCCTCGCTCAGCCTGAGCTTGATATACATGTCCTTGGCCAACGCTGCCTTTTTCGCCTCGAGCTCAGCGGGAGTAGGAACAGGACGAAGGAAACTTGCCACAGAGACAGCCGCTTTAGGGATGGCGAAGATCAGCAGGACCCAAATGAACAACGAAAGGAGGAGGGAAATTATAGACCGGTCCGCCAGGCAAGAAGCCATCAGCCCTATAGCGAAGAAGATCCCAAGGTACATCAAGGAGCCCAGGAAGATGAAAACAATACGCAGGTAATTCTCCGCCGTATAGTGTATCTCGCTTCCAACAGAGATGAGGATGAAGCCGATGAGGAAGGCGAGGGTAAAGGCCACACCTAGGGAGAGAAATCTGCCCACGGCCTTCCCGAAGATGATCTGGCTCCGTGAGATGGGATAACTTAAAAGGACCCTTAAGGTGCCCGTCTCCTTCTCCCCGGATATCGCGTCATAGGCGAAAAGGAACGCAAACAAACTCAACACGATTCTTACCACAAAATGGAAGTCCCAGCTTCCGAACAGCATGAATGTTGGATTCGTGGCTAAACGGCCCCTCTCCATTGTTGGCAGATCACGATCCACCACCCTTGCGACCTGTCCCGTAATACCAAATACTCCGGTCGCGAAGACGGTGAGCGGACTCGGTCTCCTTGAGACAAAGACTCCTGCCTCCCCCACTTGGCGCCAATCAGTGGACCGCTCCAACTGATCCCTATTTAGCCGCACCACGTTGCTGTGGGCCCACACCTGAGCCTTATACTCATGGATCCCCATCAAAAAGCTTAAGAAGAAAAGTGCTACAGTGGCGGGGAAGATGATAACAAACTTGAAGGAAAGGATGCTCTCTAAAAGCTCCTTTTTGATAACAAGCCGAAGCATAGCTCACCCTCGGACGAGACGCATGACCCTCATCAAGAAAAAGTGCCTCTCAACCTCCGAGAGGCTAGGTCCCATGTCAAAAATGATACGACGATTTTCCAGGTCCACGAGAATTTTCCACGGCGTCTCCGCTAATCCGAGCAAAGCCTTCGCTATCGAGGTTTCATCTATAAGCACAGGAAATGTTACCCCATAAGCATCAATCATCCTTCGGAGCTCCTGAAGATGAGTATGAGAGGCTATGCCTATGATCCTGACGTGCTCCGGTGATACTTGTCTGTGAAGTTCGTTGAGCACGGAGAGGTCTTCTAGGCACGGCGAGCAGTCGGTAGGCTCAAAGATAAGAAGGAGCACGTATCTGGGGCGTGACTCATCCCCAAAGGAGCTCGCCCCATGAACATCCTTCCACGAGCGAGATCTTTCCAGCAGGTCAAATACTCGCTTGGGAGAAGGGTGCCAAGGGATGCCCCGCACGTGCTCTTTCAACTGGTAGGTTTGATAAAGCAGTAAGAGATTGAGCAGGATTAAGGTCATGGATAGAAATGAGAGGAAGCGTGAGCGGATGTGCCCGCGACCTTGAGGAGAGCACATGGTATCACCTCAACCTAGTCAGCCCTTTTTCGAGGAGATCGAGCCGGTTTTCCGGGCACGGTCAAGCTATATTGGGCAATGATATATCGCCCGTTCCGGGTGACAGCGAAATAAAGATTCCCCTCATGATCCTTCCCCACCAGAGCCCCGTCGGTGAGAATATCGGTTTTGAGAACACGACCGTTCGTATCGAACACTTCAAGACCATAGGGAAACGGCTTGTGTATTTCCAAGGATAATACAGCAAATCGGTCGCGTACGATCAAGACGCGGTCCGCTTGCGCCCAGGATTCCCTCAGCCGGCGTAATTCTTCCCGCTTTAAACTGGAGGGGTATACCGGCGGCGGCTTATAATACCGATGCTTCCCCGAAAAAGTTTGTATCGTACCCCGCCGGGTATCTATCTTAAAAATCTTGTAAACCGGCGCCAAGGTGCAATACACGTTTCCAAGGGAATCTATGTCGAGCGAAGAAACATAAAGGAAGTTAAACAGGTTCTTTTCTTTGACGCTCCTATCGGTCTCCAGAAAAGACCGCACATACTCGTTAGTTCCAAGCTTATATTTGTGCACATGTAAGCTTCCTTCACTTATCCACCTCCTCTTGGGAAGAGAGCCGCCCAGGTAATAGAATCCCCGTTTGCCATCTAACACGATGGAGTCAGGCATGTAACCGGGTCTGGCAACGATCCACGAGGTTATGAACTGCCCCTCCTGAGTGAACAGGTTGATCCGGGATTGCTGCAAATCGACAGCGAAGACATGTCCCTTCTCTTCGTCTAAGGCGAAACTGATCAGTAAAAGGAATCGCCCTGGGCCCTGGCCAGCACCCCCGATAACCTTCACGAGTCTTCCGTTTGGATCGTATCTCTCAATTCTCCCCTCCTTCATGTTTTGGACCCAGAGGAAGCCTTTTTTGTCAACGACGAGCTGAGTGACCGTACCGGATTTCTTCTCTAACACGATTTCCCTCTTCAGCGCAAAGGCCTCTTGGAAAGCGTTATTGCCCGTAACTGATGCTGTTTGTGGCCCACCGGAGACTTCGGGCCCCCTTAAGAAGCCTTTCGTCTGATGATGAGGAAAATGCAGCAAGACGACACCAAGGGTAAGGAGATAAGAAAGAATCTTACCTTGTCGCCCGCCCGTCATCCTTTTATGAACGTCACATGCGACAGAACTGTCCGCGACACGACTCTACGGACAGCTCTGTCGACCGCAAACAGTGATCATCCTGAATCCATGGAAATGATGCATCAGCCACTCGATCTTCCTTCCGGCGGCCTTACTCGAGCACATCCCTTTATCTTTATCTTAGAATCTTAGACACTGACAACTATCCCAGTCTGGACATAAACAAGCTCCGTAGCCATCTCTTAGATCTACCCACCGCCCTGTAGCCCTTTGCTGCCCCTGCACCTCTACAGATACAGGGGATGTTAGAATCATGAGATTGAGCAGGAGAATAGCTCCGACGAGAATTCCCAACCAGTGAAAGCTTCTCATCAGTCACCTTACGTAAAACTTTCGGCCATTATTTTACTTCGGTCCCCCCACATGTCAATCGCACACCTTTCAACAGATGTCATAAAATGTCACACAATTTTGCCGTCGGAAGCTGTGGGGACACATGGGTACTCGGAGGGAGAGGGTCCGCCCCCATTCGCGTGAGGCCGTCGGCGGAGTGATATGGCCCCGAGCGTTCGCACGTCCTCATCCACAACCCTGTCCACGTCCAAATGGCACGAGAAGCCGCGAGGCCCGGAAAAACCATACCCACGATCACCACGAGCCCGAGCACTCTTTCTCTGATTCCCTCAGTTGAGGGCTTCGAAGCTCTCACACCGCTTTTGCCTCCTCTGATTGCCCAGAAAGAGCGAATCTTTGCAAATGCGCCATTGCCCACTGGCCACGCGAAGCGAATGCACCTTCCCTCGCTCGATCCATCGGTAGATTGTTCGGAAGGACACGCCGACGACTTCGGCGGCGTGGCGAATCGTGAGCATGTCCCTTTCCTCTCCGCATACGGGACACATGCAACGACTCACTCGAGGCATAAGGACCTCCTCTGAGGGGAGAGAGAGAGAGGATTGACGAGCCATGATCGCCCCCTCTCCTATCGCCTGCCGGGTGCGTACGACTGCAGGTCCGATTCCCTTGCTCTGACTGTGAGGTGCAGCGAAACGGATCCCTTTTGGATTCGGTCGCCCGCTGCTCCTCCGTTTCTCCTCACCTGCCATCGCCCCTCTTCCCGACGAGACCCGACGCGATCTCAGTGGGAGAGTCCCACAGACCCGTCATGAGCATAGGGATTCGGCCGCGGCATGAACCTCGGCGCAAAGGCTTCGCCTCCACAGCCGGCCGTTCCCTCAGGACGCGCGGCGACTTTCATCTGTCTCCTCAAACCTGAGGCCACCCCGCATGTAGTCGAGATACAGCCGCTCCAGATTTTCGTGTTCCAGCTCTTCCCGCGTGCGCTCCGTCACCTTGCGCCCTTCTTTGAGGATTCCCACTCGATCAGCGATCTCCTTCGCCCGGAAGATATCGTGCGTGGACATGAGGATGGCTTTACCCCGACGGCGCAACTCCCGTAGTGTCTCCAGGAACTCGGCCGCCGAGGCCGGATCCAATCCGGCCGTCGGCTCGTCCAGAAGCAGAGCCGGCGCATCCTTGATCATACAGATGGCGATCCCCAGCTTCTGCCGCATCCCTTTGCTGAACTCCTTCACCCTCTGCTCGAAGGCGCGCTCGGGCAATCCCACCTCCCGCATCACCCGATAGTAATCCTCCTTCTTCAGATCCCGCTTGCCGCCCAGTTTGGCGAAAAAGTCGAGATTCTGCCGCGCGGTGAAATTGCCGTAGAGCATGACGTTCTCGGGCAAGTAGGCTACGTACTTTTTAGCCTCCAGAGGATCGCGCGTCACATCAATGCCGTTGATGAGAGCTCGACCGGACGTCGGCTCGATGAAATTCAAAAAGAGATTGATGGTCGTCGTCTTGCCCGCGCCGTTGGCTCCCAGCAGGCAGTAGATCTCGCCGGGATTGACCTTGAGGTTCAGCCTATCCAAGGCCAACACCCCATCTTCATACCGCTTGGTCAACTCGATGGCTTCGATCATAGTCCCTCCTCCCAGACGCAGGGTGATACTCATCGGCCAATCCGCGCTCTTCCCTTCTCGGTCTGATCAGCTCATCTGTGAATTCATCTTCTGGTCAGCTTGATCCCGAAGACGACGATCCCGATGACCAACAGCAGCAGCCCGCCAATGAGCCCTACCGTCCCCCACAAACTCGTTTGGGCCTTCACGCTGACGCGATAGATCTTATCTTCGGAAGGCACTCGGCGGCCATAGGAGGAGCTTTCGGTCTTGATCCGCACCTCGTACTCCCCGACCGAAACATCCGGAGGCGGCACGATCCGCACTCGCACCTCGGCCTCGCGATTGATCTCCAGTGCGGGTATCAGGTCGGGCTCGAACTCCACCCGCCAGTTGAGCGGAGATTCGGCCGAGAGCGTAATATTATCCAACCGCCGCGTCCCGACGTTACGGAGCACGAGGCGGGTCTCGACAAATTGCCCCACCTGAATCTCAGAAAAGAGGCTCGCGGCCGAGACCTCGATCCGTCCGACCCCGCGCGGGACCACCACCAGACGAACCCGCCCGAGGCGCGCTGCAGCCAATTCGCGGGCCGTATAGAAGCGATCCTCTCGAAAGGCCGCCATCTGCTCCTCCTCGCCGACAAGCGCCCAAAACTCCAAGGGCTCATCTATCCGCACTTGTTCGTCGGCGCGTTCCGGCAAGAAGAGCCGCAGACTGAGCCGCTGCTCGATCACCCCAGCCGGAAAGGTGATCTGACTGAGGCGCGCCTGCGTATTCGGGTCCAGGAAGCTGTAGGTGATCTGCCGCGGCAGATTCACCACGCGCAAGTGGAAGCTCCGCACGTCTACGGTTGAACGCTCGATCCGCAGATCGTAGGTCGCCTGTCCGCCCAGATCGGCTTCTTGCGAGAACTGCGTCGAGCTGACGGTCACCACACTCTCCCCTTTGGCCTGCTGCAATTGCACAGTGTGCTCCAGCGTCCGCCCCTTATAGCTCACCGAGACGATCACGCTCGGCACATCCCGCAACAGTTGGAATGTGAGCGTCCGCTCCTCGCCGTAATTCAGCCGGGGGATATGCACCTCGTACGGGAGGGAGATCGTCGTTCCCCGCACCGAGCGTTCAGCGATCGTGCCCGCAGGCGAACCCATCGGCAGCTCGCCGGGATCCTTGAGCGAGATGAAGATATCGCGCACGTCCCGCTGTCGCAGTTCCTCCGGAATGGGATCCGCTCCCTCGAAATTCTGCAACAACCGGAACTGCGCATCATCGAATGTCGGTGTGAGATTAACCACTGTCAGGCGGACGAACTTCCGCCCATCCGCCGCCTGATACTTCACAGCCCGGCGCACGGAGAGGCGCGGTTCCAAAGCGAGCAGCGATAAGACCGCTTCCTGATACGCGAGCTGCGCTTTCTCCAGCTCCATGCGCGCTCGATCCAAGCTCGTCTTCGGAACCACTCCCTGTTGGAACAATTCCTCCAATCGCTTCACCTCCTGCCGCGCCGACTGCAGCTCAATCTGCCGCCGCCGCACCTCCAAAAAGCGCCGTACGTCTTCACCTTCCGGCGCTTGCGCTTCACCGGCCCCAGGGAGGAACAGTCCGAGCCCCACAAGAAGGAGCCCGGCGTACCGAAAGCCTTGCCATCCGCCCATCGCTTCTCCTCCCTCGAAGTCCTCCCGTATGTAACGGGTCTCTACGGACAGGATGTTCTCACCACGTAGACCCAAGAGAAAGACGCCTTACCTCCCCCCGAAGTTCCCTATTCTTCCGCACGAGCTATGATCGGCCCGACACGCTTCATGGCGTTTTTCCAACTCGCGCCAGGACTGCGGGTCACACCTGCCGGCCAGCTTCCAAAGAAGCCTCGATCGCTTCGGCTGCCCGCCCACACCGGTCGTATGGACATCACGGGGTGCTCTGGACACCGCAGAGTGTATCCCCATGGAGAGCCCCCCTGCAACCGGCTCTCCCTCTGCGTCCCACCGCGTCGCGACACGCGAGATCGTGAGCCTGGACCACTCCTTGAAGGATCACGGCCCCACTGAGGGAAGGAAAGCCGCTTCACAAGCGACACCTCCTCGCCGCATGATGAGGGCGTCATGAGGCCTTATTCCTCTTCGACCGGCAGATCACGTGCTTTTGGGGGCTCTGTTTCGCGTTTTGCCGTCCTGCTCCGCGCCCGGACTTTTGCCGCAGAGCCCATGTGGCGTTTCTTTGGAACTCATCTGTTCTGTCTTTCTTTCCTCACCGACGCCCTCTGTCCCGAGGAGCGATCCCTTGCCGATACCGGCCTGGCGTCTCCCCGAACATTCTCTTGAACCGTCGCACGAAGGCGCTCACCGGACGATATCCTAGTGCAGCGACTCTGCGACTGAAGACGGCACTTCGGTCCGAGTACAGGCGCCTATTGGGAACCCGACTATCTCCTTGGCCCGGTCCTGCAGAAGAAGTCGCGCCCTTTCCGGGGGCACGAGTTTGCGAGGGCGTGTGCGCCGTGTGTACAATATCGCTTTCTTATCACGCGCGAGAGGAGCACGTGCTGATGATTGTGATGAAGTTCGGCGGAACATCAGTCGGGGGAGCCGAGAATCTGCAGCGCGTCGCCGAGATCATCACAGCACATCGGAGGCGGCGCCCCGTCGTCGTCGTCTCGGCGATGAACGGGATCACGGACCTTCTGCTCTCGGCGGCGCAGGGAGCGGCGGAGCGACGGGATCACGAGGTGAAGGGGAAACTGCACACGTTCCGCGATCGGCACGCACAAGCGATCGCGGCGGTGATCACCGACCCGAAATATCGCGCGCGCTTGCTCGCGCGGACGGATCAATTCACGGAAGAGCTCCTGCGCATTCTCACGGGGATCAGTTTCCTCGGAGAGGCGACGCCGCGCGCCCTCGATGCCGTCGTCTCCTTCGGTGAACGGTTGCTCTCAGAGATCCTCGCGGGCGTGTTAAACACCCGGGGAGTGACGGCCAAGGCCCTCAATGCACAGCGCTTCATCATCACCGATGCCCACTTCGGAGCGGCGACGCCGCTGAAGGAGGTGACCTATCGGAAGTGCCGGCACGCGGTGCTTCCCCTCGTGAAGCGGGGGATCATTCCGGTCATCACCGGATTCTTGAGCAGCACGCGCGAAGGGATTCCGACGACGCTCGGGCGAGGCGGATCCGACTATTCGGCAGCGCTCATCGGCGCGGCTCTTGCCGCGCGCGAGATTTGGATCTACACGGATGTGAACGGGATCATGACGGCGGATCCGAAGGTCGTCCCCGAAGGGCGGTCGCTTCCGGAGCTCTCCTATCGCGAGGTCGCGGAGCTGGCCTATTTCGGCGCTAAGGTCGTGCATCCGAAGACGGTCTTCCCGGCCATCGAGCGGGGCATTCCGATTCTCATCAAGAACACCTTCGATCCCGCCTTCCCGGGCACGCGCATTGTCTCGCGCGCGACGCCGAGCAATCCGATTGTCAAAGCGATCACCTCGATCGGGCACCTTACGCTTGTGACCGTCGAAGGGGCGGGCATGCTCGGCGTGCCGGAGATCACGGCGCGCGTCTTCGACACACTCGCGCGCGAGGGCATCAATGTCCTGCTCATCAGTCAAGCGTCCTCACAACAGAGCATTTGCTTCGTCGTCCAACAGAAGGATGCCGAACGCGTGCGACGCGCTCTGGAGGAAGAATTCGCGCGCGAGCGGCGGCAGGGCGATATCAGCGCGATTGAGAAGCAGAATGGCGTGGCGATTGTGGCGGTCGTCGGCGAGGGGATGCGGGGCACGCCGGGCGTGGCCGGGCGATTGTTCTCCGCGCTCGGGCGCGAGGGCATCAACATCATCGCCATTGCACAAGGTTCGTCCGAGCGCAACATCTCCTTCGTCGTCAGCGAGCGCGATCGTGCGCCCGCTGTTCGAGCCATTCACAAGGAGTTTATCCGATGAGCCGCGAGAAGATTCCCGTCGGCATTCTCGGAGCCACCGGCATCGTCGGTCAGCGTCTCATCGCCCTTTTAGAGGATCATCCCTGGTTCGAGGTGACGGAAGTGGCGGCCTCGGACCGATCGGCGGGCGCGCCCTATGAGGACGTGGTGCATTGGCTCCTGCCCTCGCCGATCCCCGAGCGCGTTCGACGCCTCCGCGTGAAGGAGTGCACGCCGACGCTCCGGTGCCGACTCGTCTTCTCGGCCCTGCCGGCTGACGTCGCGGCCGAGGTGGAGGTGGAGTTCGCGCGCGCCGGATACATCGTCTGCAGCAATGCGAGCGCCCACCGCCTCGATCCGGATGTACCTCTTGTCATCCCGGAGGTCAATCCCGATCACCTCTCGGCCCTCGCCCACCAGCGTCGGCGGCGGGGATGGGAGCGCGGCTTCCTTGTGACCAATCCGAACTGCTCGACCATTCACCTGACGCTTGTCCTCAAGCCCCTTATGGAACGCTTCGGCCTGACACACATCATGGTCACGACGCTGCAAGCGGTCTCGGGTGCCGGATATCCGGGCGTCACCTCGCTCGACATCGTTGACAACGTCATCCCGTTCATCAAGAACGAGGAGGAGAAACTGGAGACGGAGACGCGGAAGCTGCTCGGCCGATGGGAGGGCGAGACATTTGTACCTGCGCCGCTTTGCATCAGCGCGCAGTGCACGCGCGTGCCCACGCTCGACGGGCACCTGGAATGCGTCTCGCTCGCGTTCAAGCGCACACCGACGCGCGAGGAGATCGTCGAAGCGCTCGCCTCCTTCACCTCCGTGCCGCAACACCTCCGGCTGCCGACAGCTCCCGCGCGTCCCATCGTCGTGCGCGAGGAGGTGGATCGGCCGCAGCCCCGGCTCGATCGCGAGGTCGAACGCGGCATGGCCTCGGTCGTCGGCCGTATCCGCCCGTGCCCCATCCTCGATTACAGGATGGTCATTCTCGGACACAATACGATTCGCGGGGCAGCAGGCGCGGCTCTGCTCAATGCGGAACTCCTCCTCGCCCAGGGCTGGATCACCTGAAGCGCCTTCTCCGGGGGGCCTCCCCTATGTCCGCTCTGAGAGAGAGGCTGCGGGAAAGACTTCGAGCGTGCCCACGCGCGCCGGAAGACGATGCCCCAGGGCCGCTTCAGGCGGCCGTCGTCCTCATCCTTCGAGAAGTGGGGGATGACCTCCAGGCACTTCTCATCAAACGCGTAGAAGATGAACGCGACCCGTGGTCTGGGCATATCGCGCTGCCGGGCGGGCACCGGGAGCTCGAGGATCGCACACTGTGGGAGACGGCTGTGCGCGAGGCGCGCGAGGAAGTCGGCGTGGATCTGGAGCGTGAGGGGGAGCTCCTGGGAGAGCTGACGCCGCTCTCACCGAGCTCTCCGCACCTGCCGCCCGTTCGCGTGACGCCTCTTGTGGCCCTCGTCCGTCCGGACGTCACTCTGAGCATCGGCCCGGAAGTGGAACGCGCATTCTGGGTCTCACTCGGCGACCTCAAGCGACAGGGGCGCTCCGAAACTTTTCAAAAGATCGTGGAAGGGAAGCAGCGGACGTGGCCGGCGTATCCGTCGCCCTACGGACCTATTTGGGGGATGACCGAGCGCATCCTCACGCAATTTCTCGCTCTCTGGGACTGATGCCTGACGAACGCGCGCACCGAGCACGGCATCAGGACGCGTTCCTCTGCTCAGGAGACGCGGCGGACTCCCACGCCGTGCGTCGAGACCGGATCTCGCGGATCGTATAGATCGGTTTTCGCTGCGATTCGTAGTAGGTGCGCATGATGATCTCCCCGATCAGTCCGATGGAGATCAGTTGCACTCCCGTGATGATGAGCAACATCGAGAGCAGAAGCAACGGGCCATGCCGCTGCAGGAGACTGATGCCATACAGGAGCTTCTTCAGCGTGAGATAGCCGCCCAGGAGCACGCCGCTCACGAGCGCCAGAAGCCCTGCCGGACCGAAAAAGTGCAGAGGGCGCGTCATATAGCTCAGCAGGAACTTGATCGTGATGAAATCCAAAAGGACGCGGATCGTGCGCGAGAGACCGTACTTGGACTGCCCGCGATAGCGAGGGCGGGCGCGCACGGGGATTTCCGCGATCCGCGCTCCCACCACGCTCGCCAGCGCGGGAATGAAGCGGTGCAACTCGCCGTAGAGGCGAATGCTCTTGATGACGTCGCGCCGATAGGCTTTGAACGTCGAGCCGAAATCTCGAAGCGGCACTCCGGATACCCGCGCCATGATCCAATTCGCCACGCGCGAGGGGAGGCGCCGCGTGAGAAAATCCTCGGGACGGTCCTTCCGCCATCCGCTCACGATATCATACCCCTCCTGCAGCTTCTCCAGGAGTCGGGGGATATCCTGCGGATCATGATGCAGATCGCCATCCATGGCGATGACGATCGCCCCTCGGGCGAAATCGAATCCGGCGGCGAGTGCGGCCGTCTGTCCGAAATTTCGACTCAGGCGCACAAGGTGCACATTCGGATCCTCGCCATAGAGCGCCAGCACAGCGTCATATGTGCCGTCCTGACTCCCATCGTCCACGAAGATCACTTCGTAGGGTTCGCCGAGCTGCTCCAGCACGGGCTTCAACTCCCGATAGAGCGGCTCGACATTCTCGACCTCATTGTAGAGCGGGATGACGACGGAATAGGTCGGCATCGGCGCCACTTGCGCGTCCGGCGGTTGAGGGCGGAGCGCAGGCGTCATCAGCTCTCCTCCGTGTCGAGAACGGTATCACGATCGCGGCGGCGACGCCAGAGTGTTCCCGAACGGGTGTCCTCCAGGATGATGCCCCGTTCGTAAAGGAGGCGACGAATCTCATCGGCGCGCGCGTAATCGCGCCGTTCGCGGGCGCGGGCGCGCTCCTCAATGAGGGCGCGCAGTTCGGGCTCAAGGGCCTCCGGCTCGATCTCGCCGAGGACGCCGAAAACCTGATCCACGCGATGCATCCAGGCGAGAATCTGCTGCCGATCATCTTCGCGGAGCGTCCCCTGGATCACCGCCAGTGAGGCCTCGTCCAGGAGCGTATGCACGGCGGCGAGCGCCTGTGCCGTGTTCAGATCATGATCCATAGCGTCCTCGAAGGCGCGAGCGGCGCGCCGCACAGCCTCAGCGAGGATCGGATTCGATCCCGGCTCACAGCGGGCCTCGCGGATGCGCCAGAGCGCATCGCGCATGTTCGCGAGCGTCGTCGCAGCCGCTCGGACTCCCTCGAAGGTGAAGTTGAGAGGGGTGCGGTAAGGGACCGACAAGAGAGCATATCGGATCGCCATCGGGTCATACCCTCGATCCAGCAGATCGCGCAGCGTGTAGAAATTCCCCCGCGATTTCGCCATCTTCTCCCCTTCGACCAAGAGGAACTCGGTATGCACCCAATATCGGACGAAGGGCTTCCCCGTCGCCGCCTCGCTCTGCGCGATCTCGTTCTCATGGTGGGGGAAGATGAGATCCACGCCCCCGCAGTGCACATCGAAGGTTTCGCCCAAATACTTCATGGACATGGCGGAGCATTCCAGATGCCATCCCGGACGGCCCGGCCCCAGCTCCGTCTCCCACCGCGGCTCATCCGGCTCTTTGGGTGCCTTCCACAGCACGAAATCGCGCACATCGGCCTTCTCATACTCGTCCACATCCACACGGGCGCCCGGCTTGATCTGATCCGCCCGGATCTTGGAGAGCTTCCCATAGTCGGGGAACGCCGCGATGCGAAAGTAGATCGAGCCCTCGCTCCGATAGGTATATCCCCGCTCGCTCAAGCGCTTCACCAGCGCGACCATGTCCGGGATATGCTCGGTCGCGCGCGGCATGACCTCCGGCTTCTCCAGATTGAGCGCGCGCATGTCCTCGAGGAAAGCGGCGATGTACCGGTCGGTCAGCTCGCGGAGGCTCACGCCTTCTTCGCGGGCGCGTCGAATCGTCTTATCATCCACGTCGGTGAAATTCATGACGTGGAGGACGCGATACCCTTTGTATTTCAAATAGCGACGGAGGATGTCCACCGAGACGAACGTCCGAAAATTCCCGATATGTCCGTAGTCATAGACCGTCAGGCCGCAACTATACATGCGGACCGTCTCCCCATCCAGAGGGGCGAAGTCCTCCATCGCTCCCGACAGTGTATTGCGCAAGCGCAGCATACGGACGCGCGCTCCCAGGCCAGAAAAATATCGCGTCTCCCCGAGAGTGTCAAATTCGGGACTTCTGGCTGCGAGGGATCGAGCGCGATTGACTTCTCGGCGCGTGGATGCCTTAATTGTGTAGCTTACGACATCGCCGAGAGGGGCACATGCTGCTGGTCATTGACGTGGGCAACACGAACATGGCCCTCGGAGTGTACGAGGGCGAACGGCTCGCTGTCGTCTGGAGGCTGACGACGCAGGCGTCGCGGACGGTGGACGAGTTGGGAATTCTCTGCCGGACGCTCTTCACGCTGGAGGGTCTGGAGGTCTCGGCCGTGCGCGCCATTGTGATCGCTTCGGTCGTCCCTCCCCTCGATTTCGCCCTACGGAAGATGGCCCACGTTTACTTCCATCTGGATCCGCTCTTTGTGGACTGGCGCACGCCCACGGGCATGCCCATTCTCTATGAGAACCCGCAGGAGGTGGGGGCGGATCGAATCGCCGATGCGGTGGCCGCGTTCGCGAAGTACGGAGGGCCCTGCATCGTCGTGGACTTCGGGACGGCGACGACGTTCGACGCCATCTCCGCGCGAGGCGAGTACTTGGGCGGCGTCATCGCGCCGGGCATCACGATCTCCGCGGAAGCTCTCTTTGAGCGAACGGCGAAGCTGCCGCGCGTGGACATCCGGCGACCGGACACGATCATCGGTCGCTCCACAGTCGCCAGCATCCAATCGGGACTCTATTTCGGGTACATCGGCCTGGTGGATGGCATCCTCGCGCGCATGCTCGACGAGCTGGGGCCGGAGACGCGCGTCGTCGCGACCGGAGGCCTCGCTCATCTCATTGGTCGGGCCTCGACCTACATCCACACGCTCGATGATACCCTCACCCTCGACGGCTTGCGAATCATCTATGAGCGATGTCAAGCCCTTCGCGCTCAGTGAGCAGAATGCCTCCGAGGACGCCCGGACGGTGGACGAGCCGCCTCGTCCCGCCGACGACCTCGTCGTGAACTACTTCAACTACTTCACGGAAATCGAGGAGCATTTCGCGCGGCGGCGAGGGAAGCATTTGATGCTCTCCACGCTCGATTGGGCGATGATTGAGTGCTGGAAGGATATGGGCATCCCGCTGCACGTGGTGCTGCGGGCTGTGGATCGCGTCTTCGACGCGCATGCGGCTCGTCCGCGCGGGCGGCTCATCAACTCGATCCTCTACTGTCAACAAGAGGTGATGGCATGCTTCGAGGAATACCGACATGCGCGGATCGGCGCGCGCGAAGAGAGCGAGGGGGCGTCCCGCGGGGATCCCGGTGGCTCTCCGCCGTCCGCGGCTCCTTTCTCCCCGGCGATGGTCGCAGACTATTTGGAGCGCGGTCAAGAGGCGTTGCGGCGCGTCGCCCTCACGCATCCGGAGCCGGAGTTCGCCCCGTTGCGCGAGGCCATCGAGCGGGTGATCGCTCGGCTCGATGCCGTGCTGGAGGACGTGCGGGCAACCCCGGAGCTGGATTTCGAGACGCTCGAGCGAGAGTTGGGGCGTTTGGAGAAGATTCTCCTCGACGCCCTCCTTGCGTGTGTGCCCGAAGACCATGTTCAGGAGATTCGGCGGGAGGGAGAACGGCAGCTCAAAGAGTATAAGAAACGCATGGCGAAGGAGCTCTACGAGCAAACGCTTGAGAACTACGTGACCAAGCGCGTGCGCGAGGACTATGGCGTGCCGCGTCTCAGTCTCTTCTATCTCTGAGCGACCATGGCCCATCCTTTGCTCACAAAACTGATGCGGCGAGAGGATTTGACGCGCGAGGAAGCAGCCGCGCTTTTGGAGGAGATGCTCGCCCCGGAGGCGAGCGATGCCTTCATCGCGGCGGTGCTCGTCGCCCTCGCGATGAAGGGGGAAGCGGTCGAAGAGCTCGTCGGCTTCGCCGAGGTCATGCGCGCGCGCGCTGTGCGGATTCGACCTCGGAGGCCGGATGTGGTGGACACAGCGGGGACGGGGGGAGGTCACCGCAAACCGTTCAACATCTCGACAGCGGCGGCCGTCGTGATCGCCGCAGCGGGTGTGCCCGTGGCCAAACACGGGAACCGCGCCTCCAGCAGCCGTACCGGCAGCGCCGATGTCCTGGCGGCGCTCGGCGTTCGCGTGGATCCGCCCTATGAAATCGTCCAGCGCTGTCTGGACGAGATCGGCTTCTGCTTCATGTTCGCCCCGCACTTTCACCGGGCGACCGCGCGCGTAGCTCAGGTTCGCCGCCAGCTCGGCCTTCGGACGATCTTCAATCTACTGGGGCCGCTGACGAGCCCCGCGCACCCGAAACGTCAACTCGTTGGCGTCTCCGACCTGCGCACCCTGGAGACGATGGGACGCGCGCTGCTTCAACTGGGCGTCGAGCACGCCTGGGTCGTTCACGGAAGCGACGGAGCAGATGAGATCACCATCTCCGGCCCCACACATGTTCTGGAAGTGCACCGAGGACACATGACGCGGTTTCTCCTGGACCCCCAAGAGGAGGGATTACCGTGGCGCGATCTCAACGGCGTGCATGCCCACTCGCCCGAGGAGAGCGCGATCATCATCCGCGAGGTGCTCACCGGAGCGCGTGAGGATGCCGCGCGCGATCTCGTCCTTCTCAATGCCGCCGCCGGGCTTCGCGTGAGCGGCCGCGTCGGCACGGTGCGCGAGGGCATCGAGTTGGCCGCTGACGCGATCGCGACCGGAGCCGCCTGGAGAAAGCTCCAAGAGCTGATCGCCCTCACGAACGAGGGCGCATCGGCCGAAGCATTGGCGTCCCGAGGGACTCCAAGCGATGCCGGACATTCTGGATCGCATCGTAGCGCGAAAAGCTGAACGGCTCGCCGCGGCGAAGCGGCGGATGCCGCTTGCGGACTTGCGCGCGGAGCTTGAAGCGCGCTCCCCCGCGCGCTTCTCCTTTTTGCACGCGTGCGCGCGACCGGACCGCCTCAACATCATTGCGGAGGTGAAACGCGCTTCCCCTTCCCGGGGCTTGCTCCGCGAAGATTTCGATCCGGTTGCTCTCGCCCGCGAGTACGAGGAAAATGGTGCTGCGGCGATCTCGGTCCTGACCGAAGAGGATCATTTTCATGGAGCGCTCGCGCATCTGGCCGCCGTTCGCCAGGCTGTTCGCCTGCCGCTCTTGCGCAAGGACTTTCTCTTCGATCCCTATCAGCTCTATGAGGCGGCGGTCGCCGGAGCCGATGCCGTGCTTCTGATTGCGGCCATCCTCGACGCGGAGCAGTTGCGCGATCTCCACCACCTCGCCGAGGAGCTGGCCCTCGACGCGCTCGTCGAGGTCCACACTCGGACGGAGTTAGAGAAAGCGCTCGCGGCCGGAGCGCGACTCATCGGCGTGAACAACCGCAACCTGCGGACGCTGGTCGTGGACCGTGCCGTCTCGTTCGAGCTGGCGGCGCACGTGCCTGCGGACGTTGTCCTCGTCAGCGAGAGCGGTTTGAGCACGCGCGAGGAGCTCGAGGATTTGCGTCGCGTGGGGTATCGCGCCTTTTTGATCGGCGAGCATCTGATGCGCGCGGCGTGTCCGGGCGATGCGCTCAGGGCATTGCTCGCCTCATCCGATCGCCGCGGGTGAAGAGGGAGACAGCCCATGGTGCGAGTGAAGATCTGCGGCATCACGAATCTGGACGATGCGCGGGCGGCCGTCGAAGCGGGCGCCGATGCCCTGGGGTTCAACTTCTACCCGAGGAGCCCGCGATACATCGAACCCGAAGAGGCGCGCGCGATTATCGAACGGCTGCCGCCCTTTGTCGTCCCTGTGGGCGTTTTTGTGAACGCGGATCTGGACGGAATAGCGCACGTGGTCGCGCACGCGCGGCTTGCGGTCGTACAGCTCCATGGGGATGAGCCCCCCGCATTCTGTGAGCAGGTCGCCACGCGGTGGCGGGTCATCAAAGCCGTGCGCGTCGGTCCCGACTTCCGGCCTCAGGACCTCGTCGGCTCTCCCGCTCATGCCATTCTCTTGGATGTCGCCTGTCCGGGCACATATGGGGGGACGGGGAAGAGCTTCGACTGGGCGATCGCTCAGCGCGCGGCGCACTACGCCCCGACCCTGATTCTCGCCGGAGGCCTCTCGCCGGAGAATGTCGCCGAAGCGATTCGCTGCGTTCGCCCGTATGCCGTAGATGTCTGCACCGGCGTTGAGGTCTCCCCCGGGAAGAAAGATCCCAAGCGGATGCGGGCATTCGTTGCGGCGGCGAAAGCAGCCGGCGCGCGCGCTGAAGCAGACCGTGTGATCGTCTTCGAAGGAGGAACACCGTTGTGAGCCCCATCGTTTCGCTCCCCGATGCGCGGGGACATTTCGGTCCGTATGGCGGACGATTCGTCCCGGAGACGCTCATGCGTCCGCTGGAAGAACTGGCGGCGGCCTACCGAGCGGCGCGCGAGGATCCGGAATTCCACCGCGAGCTCGATCGGTTGCTGCGCACGTACGTGGGACGGCCGACGCCCCTCTTTTTCGCCCGTCGTCTGACGACGTATCTCGGAGGGGCGAAGATCTATCTCAAGCGCGAGGACCTGTGCCACACAGGAGCGCACAAGATCAACAATGCGCTCGGTCAAGCGCTGCTGGCCAAACGCATGGGGAAGAGCCGGGTGATCGCCGAAACGGGTGCCGGACAACACGGCGTGGCGACGGCTACGGCCTGCGCGTTGCTCGGGCTGCAGTGCGTCATCTACATGGGGACCGAGGACATGCGACGTCAAGCTCTGAATGTCTTCCGCATGGAGCTGCTCGGCGCGGAGGTGCGGGGCGTGGAGGCGGGCAGCCGGACCCTCAAGGATGCCATCAGTGAGGCTCTGCGCGATTGGGTGACGCACGTGGAGACGACACACTATCTGCTCGGCTCGGTCCTCGGTCCACATCCCTATCCGATGATGGTGCGCGACTTCCAATCGCTCATCGGGCGCGAGGCGCGCGCGCAGATCCTCGAATGTGAGGGGCGCTTGCCCGATGTCCTCATCGCCTGCGTCGGCGGCGGCAGCAATGCCCTGGGTCTCTTCTTCGAATTCCTCGCCGATTCCGCCGTGCGCATGATCGGCGTGGAGGCTGGCGGCTGTGGCCCTGCGCTCGGCCAACATGCCGCGCGATTCTCCGGCGGACGGCCGGGTGTGCTCCACGGCACGCACACCTACGTCCTGCAGGATGACGATGGACAGATCGCCTCGACGCACTCGATTGCTGCGGGATTGGATTATGCCGCCGTGGGTCCGGAACATGCGTATTGGCGGGATCGTGGGCGCATCCGTTACGTCTCGGTCAGCGATCAGGACGCGCTCGAAGCGTTTCACCTGCTCGCGCGCCTGGAGGGTATCCTCCCGGCTTTGGAGAGCGCCCATGCCCTCGCCTATGCCTGTCGCCTCGCGCCGACGATGTCCTCGGATCACATCCTCATCGTGAACCTCTCCGGCCGTGGGGACAAAGACGTACAGACCGTGGCGGAACACCTCGTTCGAGATCCCACGGGAGGAGAAGGAACTCGGTCATGAGTCGCATTCGCGAGCGATTCGAAGCGCTGCGGCGAGCGGGAAGGAAAGGTTTCATCCCCTACCTCACGGCGGGGGATCCGGACCCGGAGACGACCGTGCGCTTGATACGAGAGCTCGACGCCGCGGGCGCGGACATTCTCGAACTGGGCGTTCCCTTCTCCGATCCGATTGCCGATGGACCGATCATTCAACGGGCATCGGAACGTGCCTTGCGCCGAGGCATGCGGCTGCGCACGTGCTTGGATATGATCGCGGAGGTGCGTCGGCATTCGGATATGCCCATCGTCCTTTTCAGCTATCTCAACCCCTTGCTACAATTCGGGCTTGAGCGTCTGGCGCGGGAGCTCCGAGCCGTGGGCGGGGATGGCGCGCTCGTGACAGATCTCGTTCCAGAGGAAGCCGACGAGTTCCGGCACGTGATGCGCTCCGCGGGGATCGAGACGATCTTTCTGGTCGCACCGACCAGCTCCGATGAGCGCATCCGTGAGATCGCGCGTGCAGCCTCGGGATTCGTGTACGTCGTCTCTCGCACCGGCGTGACGGGCACACGCGAACACCTCTCGGAAGCCATGCGTCCGACGGTCGAACGCGTGCGCCGCTATACGGACCTGCCGATTGCCGTGGGCTTCGGAATCTCTCGACCGGAGCACGTGCGCGAGACGTGGCAGTATGCCGATGCGGCCGTCGTGGGCAGCGCTTTGGTCCAAGAGGTGGAGCGAAATCTCGGACGGCCGGATCTGGTCGAGCGCGTGGGACGTTTCGCCCGATGGTTGAGAGGCGAGCGGGGGGAAATTCCCGACTGAGGAGGTCGTGCGGTGGACATCGAGGATTGGCGGCGGATGATTGACGAGATTGATGCGCAATTGGTCGAGTTGTTGAACCAACGATCGCGGTGCGCCATCGAGATCGGGAAACTGAAACGGGCGTACCAGATGCCCATCTATTCTCCGGAGCGGGAACGGGAGGTCCTCGAGCGGGTGCGCCGTCTCAATCGCGGCCCGCTCGATGACGACGCGCTTCGCCGAGTATTCGAACGCATCATTGACGAATCCCGTCGGCTGGAGCGGCTCGCCGCCGAGTCCTCCGACGGTCTCGAGAAGTCTCCGAGGAGAGAACGGCCATGATCGTCATCATGGAGGAGAACGCCACCGAGGAACAGATCGCCCGCGTTGTGGAAAAGCTCATGCAGATGGGCTTCGACGTCCATCGCTCGACGGGCGTCACGCGCACCGTGCTGGGCGCCGTCGGCACCAAGGTCGTGGATCTGCGTGAGCTGGAGCTTCTGGAGGGCGTTGCGGAAGTCATCCGCGTGACGACGCCCTACAAGCTCGTCAGCCGATCCTTCCGGCCGGAGGATCTGGAGATCCGCCTCGGTGATGTCGTGATCGGGGGCCGCGAGATTATCCTCATGGCCGGTCCGTGCGCCGTCGAAAGCCGCGAGCAGGTGTTGGAGATCGCCGACGCGGTCCGCCAAGCGGGCGCCAAGATCCTCCGGGGCGGTGCCTTCAAACCCCGCACATCGCCCTACAGCTTTCAGGGGCTCGGCGAAGAGGGATTGCGCTACCTGCGCGAAGCCGCCGATCGCTATGGCTTGCTCGTCGTCTCGGAGGTGATGGAGATCGGGCACATCCCTCTCATGTCCGAATACGTGGACATCCTTCAGGTGGGAGCTCGCAATATGCAGCACTTCAACCTGCTCAAGGAATTGGGCCGACAGCCCAAGCCCGTGCTCCTCAAGCGCGGACCGGCGGCGACGATTGAAGAGACGCTGCTGGCCGCTGAATACATCGTCTCTGGAGGCAATCCGAACGTCATGCTGTGCGAGCGCGGGATTCGCACCTTCGAGACATCGCTTCGCTATACGCTCGATATCTCTGCCATCCCGGTCTTCAAGAAGCTCACCTATTTGCCGGTGATCGCCGATCCGAGTCACGGTACGGGACGCCGCGATAAAGTGCCTCCGATGGCCCGCGCGGCTGTCGCTGCCGGCGCTGATGGTCTGATCATCGAAGTGCACCATCGACCCGAGGAAGCCCTGTGCGACGGCCCACAGGCGCTCTTGCCCGAGCAGCTTTTGGAATTGGTGGGGCAACTGCGGCAGATCGCGGCCGCTGTGGGACGCACGATGTGAAGACGCCGGACGGCGCCTCAGGAGCCGGGAGGACGAAAGTGCGATTCTTCGATCTGCACGCCGTAGGCGACCTCCGTGAATCGAATCTCCTGAACTAATCGCCCGTCCTCATAGCGCTCGATGCGATACGGCACGAGAGTCGTCTGCACGACGCGAAAGTCATAGAACGACTCGCGGAACCGGATGGGTCGGTCCATCAGCGGCACGGAGACATCGTACTCAACATGCAAGATGCGAGACGTTCGCGTGCTGATGAAGTATCGCGCGGTCGAACCATCCGGCAGCGTGAGAGTGAGGACATCCACCTCGATCCCGCTCCGTCGCTCCCGCCCGACGTAGGTCACCTCGGCTTTGTATTCGCGATAGCGCAAGAGCGTCTCGTAGTTGTGCTTCAACTCGGCGCGAAACGCCGCTTCCGTGCGCAGGCGCAGGACGATGGGCGCACCGTTTTCGGCCCCCCAGACGCGCGTTCCATCGTAGGTGATGGTGAGCGTCGGCGCGTCCGGAAATCGAAGCTCGATCTGTCGCAACTCATCCTGCTTCTCCAGGCGATGAAGGAAGCGGATGATGATCTCCCCTTCGCGCGTGCGGCCATCCTCCAAGTATGCCTTGACGAAGCCGCGCAGTTGTCCCCGCTGGCGCAGCAGATACACGGACGCTTCCCCTCCATAGGCCGCGATGGTGCGCTGCAGGATCTCCAGAGTGCGCTTCTCCTGGGCGGGCGATGGCTTCACAATCTCCGCCAGAAACACCGTCACCAGGATGACCCACCCTCCCCGACATCGCGATGATCGGCGTCTCCCGCTCATGCGCATAAGAGCATACGCCGGGTGCTCTCCTCCGGGCAAGTCATCGCAGGGAGCGGTAGAGCCGCGGCGCCATCGGATCGCTCACGTCCACGAAATATTCGACCTCTCCGAGAGCACCGGTCCTCGGATCGTAGAGCCGCACTCGAAATCGGTGCTGCGTCGCCTCGCGCCGATGTTCGATGGGGAGGACACCATGCGCAATCTCCCACCGCCGGATCGTATACCGGTGCTGCGCGAGATCCCACACCCACAAGCGAAGGCGCTCGAAATCCGTGCCTGGGACAGGCGCTGTTCGATGGGTGTCAAAAGTCAGATAGTGGGATGATGCTCCGATCTCTGGGTCCTCCACCTGCGCGAGCTCGTACCAGGCGACGAACACATAATCGCCCTGGAGATGGCGCAACCGATCCGGCACCTTCAGTTCCACCAAAGGCGCATACACCCATCCGACTCGGACGAGGAAGCTCTCGGGCAACCGCACGCAATACCAGACGTCAGAGGCCGGAGCCGATTCGGGTGATCGCCTCGGACGCGCGCGCGGCTCATAGTGTCGAGGGATGAGCTCCTGTCCCATCCGAGAGGTCCGTTCGTGGCGAAGAACGTCCACCGGCGTCCCCGCGGGCGCGTAAAAGAGAACATTCTCCTCGGACGCGCGACCCGGCGTCAGTCGAATGGCTGCACTTCCCACAAGCTGTCCACGCGCTTGTCGCTGAATGGACGCCATCTCTCGCTCCAACTCCTGCGCGCGTTCGAACGCACGCTTGCTCAGCACGTGACGGGATTCCACCCATCCTTCGATCCCCGCCCGCGTGCGCACGCGTACCCACTCTGTTCCCTTTCGTTCCAGAATGTCCACCTCCTCGGCCCGCTGAAGCTGTGCCAGTTCGACGGCGAGAACCGCGGTCGAATTCCGAACGGGCACCCCGGAGGAGAGGATGACTCCTTCCTCGATCTTCGGCGATCGAACAGCTCGCTCGCACCCCCCTGGGGACATTCCCATCAGGATGAGGACGATACCGACCCTGCTCCGCACGATCACCACCCGGCGAATGAAACACGCCCAGTTTAGACGACCGCCTATTACGGGTCAAGCAGCAGGTCACGGCTTCGGCGAGAGCACAGGATCCGGAGATCGCGGGGCGTGGTCTTGGTCGGGCGCTCCTCTGTTTGCCGAACGCCATGTCCTCTGCCATAATCCTTCGGGGAGTCGCTATGGGATCGCGAATCATTCTCTTCTCCGGCAAGGGAGGGGTGGGTAAGACATCGGTCGCAGCCGCCACCGGTGTGCGGGCATCTGAGCTCGGCTACAAGACCATCGTCCTCTCCCTCGATATCGCGCACAGCCTCTCGGATGCCTTCGACCGTCCCGTCGGCTTGCACGAGAAGAACGAAGGCCGTCCCATCCCCGTCGCCGATCGCCTCGACATCCAGGAGATTGACGTTCAGGAAGAGCTGGAGCGCTGGTGGAGCGAGGTCTACAAGTACCTGGCCGCCGTCTTCAGCGCCGCCGGCATGGGCGATCTCGTCGCCGAGGAGATGGCCATCCTCCCCGGCATGGAAGAGATCATCGGCTTGCTCTACATCAACCAATACCTCGAAGAGCGAACGTACGACGTCATCATCCTGGACTGTGCCCCGACAGGCGAATCGTTACGCTTCATCAGCCTGCCCTCAGCGCTCGAATGGTTCATGGACAAGATCTTCCATCTGGAGCGCACGGTCATGCGAGTCGTGCGCCCCATGGCGAAGCCCTTCACGCCCATCCCTCTGCCGGACGATAGCTACTACGCGGCGATCGAGCGTCTCTATCACCGGCTCAAAGGCGTGGATAAGTACCTGCTCAATCCGGAGGTCACGACGGCGCGCTTGGTCACAAACGCCGAGAAGATGGTCGTGCGGGAGACACAACGAGCCTTCATGTACCTCTGCCTCTATGAGATCGCCGTGGACGCGGTGATCGTCAACAAGCTCATCCCTCCGCACGTCATGGATACGCATTTCAAGAGCTGGCTGACCGCACAGATGGGATATGTGGAACAAATCGAGGAATACTTCGCGCCCCTCCCCATTTTGAAAGCGCCGCTTTTTGAGCGGGAAGTTGTGGGCCTGGAATCGTTGCGACACCTCGCTCGGGAGCTCTACGGCTCCTCCGATCCGACGCGCGTGCTCTATGCGGAGAAGCCCTACCGGTATCACCTCGAAGAGGGGCGGTACGTCCTTCAGCTCAAGCTTCCCTTCGCCAGCCGCGAGCATATTGATCTCTACCGCGATGCCGATGAGCTGATCGTTCGCATCGGGAGCTTCAAGCGCCACATTCTTCTCCCGCACAAGCTGCTCAAGAGTCGCATTCGGTCGGCCTCGTACAAAGGGGATACCCTCGTCATCGAATTCGCGGAAGCGCCGACCTCCTGAGGGGGGACCGCCTCCTCTTGGACGGCGCCCGGAGATTCAGGCTGACCTCATCGCCGACGGAGGAGAAGAGGGGGACGTCCCCTCTACCGGCTCCCGATCCGGAGAGCAGTTTTCAGAAGCCACCTTCTGCGCGCCGGCTGCGGCGGAGGAAGAGGACTCTCTATCCTGAGGTGAAGCTGTGCGGAGCATGTCCAAGCTCGGAACGGCTTCATAGTTGGATTCCGCGGGGACCAACTCCTCCTCCCGAAATCCGGGATACGGGATGCGTTCATGGTAGAGCGTCCCCAGCGTTTGGATGATCGTCTCGCGGATCCGCGTGAGATCGCGCATTCGAAGGTTGCACTCGTCGAACTGTCCATCGGTCACCATGTCCTCGATAATCCGACGCACGAGCACGCGAATCTTCTCCGGCGTGGGATGGCGGAGCGAGCGCACGGCCGCTTCGGAGCTGTCGCACATCATCACGATCGCGGCTTCGATTGTCTGCGGTTTCGGCCCCGGATAGCGAAAACAGCGCTCGTCCACAGGCGTTTGCGAAGCAGCGGCGCGCTCCAACGCCTTCGCGTAAAAGTAATGCAGGCGTCGCGTCCCGTGATGTTGAGGGATGAGGTCCACGATCTGCCGCGGCAGCCGGTAGTGCTCGGCCAGGCGAATTCCCTCGCTCACATGCTGGATGATGCGACGGGCGCTCTCCTCCGGCGTCCACCGCTCATGCGGATTGTTCCCCGCCCGTTGGTTCTCAATATAGAGACTGGGATCCGCAAGCTTCCCCACATCGTGATAGTACGATCCGACGCGCACCAGCAGGGCGTGCGCGCCGATGGCCTTGGCCGCCTCCTCCGCCAGAGTGGCGACAATCAGCGAGTGGTGATACGTCCCGGGCGCTTCGATCGCCAGGCGCTTGAGAAGCGGCAGCTCGACATTGGAGAGCTCCAGCAACTTCACGTCGGTGACGATGCCAAAGAGCGATTCGTTGATCGGCAGTGCGAAGGCCGCCAAGGCAGCCGTCAGCAATCCGCCGGCCACGCCGCAGACGGCATTCCAGAGCATGGGTCCAAAGACGATGCTCTCTCCGCTACTGAGAAGGACGAGTCCGGCCGCACCGCTGCTCGCCACTCCGATGATGATCCCCGCCCGCGTGATGGCATCCCGCCTTTGATACCGACCGACGCCGTAGACGGCCACGATGTTCCCGATCGCGGCATAGAGCAGCAGCGAGAAATCCCGCGCCAGCACACCGACCAGCAGAGAGACCAGCAATCCCACCACCAGAGCGAGGCGCGATTCCAACAACACGGCGACCACCAGGGCCGCCGTCGCATACGGGATGGCGAATTGATACCCCTCCGGGGAGTCGAACGTCCCCAGCCGATACGCGACGCCGCTGGAGATCGCCAAGCCCGCGCGCACGATGACAAGCTGCGCGAGGATCGAGAGCGCTGCCAGGAGGAAGATCTTCAGCGGCGTGAGGTAGTACACGCGCGTGCGGGTGGCGAAGCGCCAGAGGGCGTAATACAACACCAGAGAGATGGCCAACAGACCGAGAACGCGCCGCCCCGGGCGCGTGTCCGCCATCTGCCGTCGCAGCGCCTCCAGCGCGGCATGGATCTGCGGGGTGACGACCTGCCCCCGGGCCGCAATTAACTGGCGCGGCGCATAGCGCGTCGTGGCCACAAGATGCGCCGTCGCCTGACGACGCCAGCGCTCGGTCACATCCTCGGCCAACACGCAATTCACGCGCACAAGCTCCGCAAGCCAGGCTCCATACTGACGCGCATCGGTCTCGCTCAGACTGCGCCGTAGGACCTCGCGCGCCTCCGTGAGCGTCAGGACATCGCTTGCTCGCACGCGCGGATACTCGTGGAGGCGCTCAACCCCCTCCGCCGGTTCAAGTCGGGCCGGAACGATGCGCACCTCTCCGGTCACATTCTCCATCAGCTCGCGCGGCTGGCCATCCGGGCGAATATACCGGCTCATGATGCTGTGAAGCGCTGTCTCCAGGCGAGCGAGCACCGACGCGCCATCCTGACCGAGCGCCCAGGCCGAGACCACCTCCTCGGTCAACGGGAAAGGCGCTCCCTGAGCGCGCAGCCGCTCGATGACTTCTCGCTGCAGACGCGCGCGTACAGGACCACGTCTCAACTCCTCAGCCGTGAGCGCACGCTTTCCGAAGACCGCTTCCATGCGCTTGGTGAACTGCTCGCGTCCGAGCGCGAAATACTCCCGCAAGGCCGACCGAGCATCTTCCGCGCGATCCGGGTAAAACCGAAAGACCGGTGGGATCTTCCGCGCTTCTTCCTCGCGCAACCGCGCCGTACGCTCCGGGTCTACGACGATGAGCTCCGTCGGCGCCACCACATCTGTCGCGAGCACGTCCCCCACGCGGTAGTTCGGAAGCGGCATCACGGAGAATCGCGCCACAATCCCTGCGGTCACCACCGCCAGCGGAAGCGCGCAGAGCCAAAATGCCCATTTCGGTGAGACGCGCCGAGCGAATCGCTCCCAAAAGAGCGCTGCCACGGCTTCGATCCGCTCTCGTCCCATCCTCATGTCCGCGAACTCCGCACGGGAGTCATCCCGTGGGGTGCCCCACCAGCGTCTCCTCAAAAGGCTCGCTCTCTCGACCGGAGCGCCCCAACCATTCGGCGATCCGCTCGAGCAATCCTCCGAGCGTCTCAGGGCGAAGCGCGGAGATCGCGAGTGCCCCATAGCTCCGGCAGAGATTGCGCACGATCTCAGGGTCGAGAAGATCGCTCTTATTGAAGACGAGCAGGCGAGGGATATGCCCGAGCCGCAGCTCCCCTAATGTCCGTTCCACCGTCTCCATGTGCCGATCGAGGTGAGGACTGCTGGCATCCACCAAGTGGATAATGAGGTCCGAATCGGCGATCTCCTCCAGCGTGGCCCGAAAGGCGCGAATCACGTCCGGCGGGAGATGGCGAATGAACCCGACCGTATCCGAGAGGATGATCTCTCCTCCCTGAGGCAGACGCAGGCGACGACTCGTGGGATCCAAGGTCGCGAACATTCGCTCCTCCGCGGGCACGCAGGAACGCGTCAGCGTGTTCAGGAGCGTGGATTTCCCCGCGTTCGTGTAGCCGACGATGGAGACGATCGGGATCTGCGCTCGCCGACGTCTCTGGCGCCGCTGCTCGCGCTCCAGACGGAGCGCGTCAATCTGCGCCTCCAGATGCCGAATGCGATCGCGAATGCGCCGCCGATCCATCTCCAATTTCGTCTCTCCCGGACCACGCCCTCCGATTCCTCCGGTCAAGCGCGAGAGCCCCGTATCGGCATCGGTCAACCGCGGGAGCACATATCGCAGCTGCGCCAGCTCCACCTGCAACTTCCCTTCGCGCGAACGAGCGCGTTGCGCGAAGATGTCCAAGATGAGCTGCGGGCGATCGAGGATCTTCAAATCCGTGGCCGCCGTGATCGCGCGCACCTGTCCGGGCGTCAAGCTCTGATCGAAGATGATCATATCCGCCCCGAGCTGCAGAGCGCGAGTGAGGACTTCCCGCAGCTTCCCTCTCCCGATGAGGAACTTCGGATCATACTCTTTCCGGCGCTGCAGAATGGCGTCCAAGACGACGACGCCCGCTGAGTCGCTCAACTGCCGAAGCTCTTCCAACGACTCCTCGGCTTCGGCGAGCGATCCGGTCGTCACGCTGACCAGCAGCGCACGCTCGCGCTCATCCTGCGGGTGTGCCAGACGGCGATTGCGCGCCAATTCCTCCTCGAGCGATGCGATCAGCTCCAGGAAATTCACCGTGAGCTGTCCCGGCGGTCTCGGCTCGAGGAACTGGAAGCGCGAGGCAAAGGGAACGTTCCCGCTCTCGGGATCCTCAGGATGCGCCGGCATCAGATGCGCCACATGCACGCGCGCGGGCACCCCGATCTCGGTCACCTCCAGGATCGCCATGACATCCAGCCGTAACAGCGCGAGATCTGTCAGGTCATCCTCGGTGAACAGCTCCCCATTGAGGTGCGTGTGAATACACCGGAGCCCACAAAACCGCCCGCTCGATGTCCGAATACGACGCAGATCCGGCCAGGTGATCTGGCGCGCATCGCCGACGACGACGTACTCGATCCGTCCCTTCCGATCCACGAGGATTCCGACCTGCCGATGCATCTCGTGGGAGAGTTCCGCGAGCGCGCGCGCCACTTCCGGCGTGAGGATCTGTTCCGGAGGAAGCCGACGGTGATAGAGACGCTCCAACCGCCGGCGGTGACTCGCCTTCAATCCCTGCGTGTGGCCGAAAATCGTCCCGATAGGCTCTCTCCTCCGTTTCTCTCCTCGGGCGAACGCCGTGGGCGTGCACCCGCGCCCCAGCCGTCACGAGCTGAAGCCGACGATATTGTACCATCGGACGATACTCTCGTGCGAGAGCCGAGCACTCACCCGCGGGGAAGTCTCTCGACTTGACGGTGAGATCACACCCCCTCTAGACTTCCTTCTTCGGGAGCGAAGATGAACGCGGCATCCCCACGGCGTCCTCCTTTCCGAGTGCTCATCACGCGGCCTCGAGATCAGGCGCAGGAGTTCGCCGCTCTTCTGCGGGATGGGGAAGTGGAACCTCTCATCTTCCCGACAATCGAGATCGCGCCTCCCGAATCGTGGGCAGAATGCGACGCGCGTATCCGACGAATCGAGGAGTACACCGATCTGATCTTCACCAGCGCGAACGCCGTCCGGTTCTTCCTCGAGCGATGCGCGCGCTTTTTCGATCTCGCGCAGTTGCGCGCGCATACCTTTCACGCCGTTGGCCCGAAGACAGCCGACGCGATCGCCGCCTACGGTTTCTCGACGGCCCCGCTGCCTGAGGACTTCGATGCGCAGCACGTGGCGGATCGGATTCGCGGAGATCCGGGGGCTCGAGAGCGCCGCTTTCTCTTCCCCCGAGGCGATCTCGCCGAAGAGACCCTTGTGCGCCGTCTGCGAGAGGCCGGTCTTTCAGTGGACGAGGTCATCGTGTATCGCACCGTGAGGCCGAATCCCTCGCCGGAGGTGCGACGCGCCCTGTGGACGGAGCTCGAACGCGGGGAGATTCAGGTCGTCGTCTTCTTCAGTCCCTCGAGCGTTCGGAACTTCGTCGCCCTCTTTCCCGAGTTCCCCGCGCTCTTTCGCCATCCGAGCGCATGTCCGCCGGCGATCGCTGTGATCGGCGAGACGACGGCGCGCGCGTGTCAGGCCTTGGGCCTTCCCGTACATCTTCGTCCCGATCGGGCATCGGGATCGTCTCCGACGGAGGCGCTCACTCGGGCGATCCTTCGGGAGCTTTCTCGCGGAGCAGTGGCATGAGATCGGTGGAGAACGATCTCTTCTTGAGGGCCTGCCGACGGGAGCCGACCGAGCGCACGCCGATCTGGCTGATGCGCCAGGCGGGGCGATACCTCCCCTCGTATCGAGCTTTGCGCGAACGCTACGACTTCCGCACATTGTGTCGCACACCGGAGCTCGTTGCCGAAATCACCCTCCATCCCGTCGAGCAGTTGGATGTGGATGCGGCCATCCTCTTTTCGGACATTCTCGTCCTTCCCGAAGCCATGGGGCTGACCGTGCGGCTGGAGGATGGCAGCGGCCCGAAGATCGAGAATCCTGTGCGCACGGCTGCGGACGTCGTTCGCCTGGCGATTCCTGAGCCACGAGAGCAGTTGGGCTACACCCTCGAGGCCATTGGCGCCACGCTGGAACGCTTGGACGGGCGCGTGCCTCTCATCGGCTTCTCCGGAGCACCGTGGACGCTCTTCGCTTACATGGTCGAAGGGAGCGGGACAGGAGATTTTCGGCGCGCGCGCGTGTTTCTTCGGGAAGCTCCGGACCTGGCGCACACCCTCCTTGAGAAGATCGCCCACGCCGTCGCGCGATTCCTTCGCGCTCAGATGGAAGCGGGCGTGCACGCCGTACAACTCTTCGATACGTGGGCCGGATTGTTGGATCCGGACGCCTTCCGGGAATTCGCCCTCGCTTACGTCCGCCGCGTCATTCGAGAGCTGAATGCTTCTCCGCGCCCGGACGTTCCCATTCTCCTCTTTTCGCGCGGGACGGGCGCGTGGATCGAGGAGCTCGCAGAAACGGGCGCGCATGTCTTGAGCCTGGATTGGACGTGCGATTTGTCTCGCGCGCGTCGGCAGGTCGGCGACCGCGTCGCGCTCCAAGGGAATCTCGATCCCATCGCGCTCTTGGCATCGCCGGACATCGTCGCGCGGGAAGCGCAGCGCGTGCTCGCTCGGTTCGGCGCCGGTTCCGGACATATCTTCAATCTCGGACACGGCGTCCTGCCGGAGACGCCGATCGAGAACGTGCGTCGGCTCGTGGACACCGTGAAACGAGAGAGCGCGCGATATCACCGGCGGGAGGAATGACATGAGGCGTGGGCGATTCCCCGCTCGGCGACTCGGGAGATGGGAGATATGAAGGGCTTGGAACACGTGGAGCTCGATCTGCTCCGGAAGTATGACCGGCCGGGGCCTCGATACACGAGCTATCCTCCGGCTCCGGCGTTCACGCCGGACTTCGGGCCGGAGGAGTTCCGACGCGCGATCCTGGAGAATAACGCCGCGCGGACGACGGCCGATCTCTCGCTCTACGTTCACATCCCGTTCTGCGACACGCTCTGCTACTTCTGCGGATGTACGATGTTGGTGACCCATCGGCCGGAGACGATTCGCACATACCTGGACCACCTGAAGCGCGAGCTCGCTCTGTTGCGCACGTGGATCGCTCCCGAACGAAAAGTCACGCAACTGCATTGGGGCGGTGGGACGCCGTCGTACTTGCGCCCGGAGGAGATCCGCGAGCTGGCGGGATTCATCGCTGAACTTTTCCCCTTTGGGGAGGACCCCGAGGTCGGCGTGGAGATTGATCCGCGCGGACTCACCTTCGAGCACATGGAGGCTTTTCGCGAGAGCGGCTTCAATCGAGTGAGCATGGGCGTGCAGGATTTCGATCCCGCTGTTCAGCAAGCCATCAATCGCATGCAGCCGGAGGAGATCACCCGCTGCGCCATAGACTGGGCGCGCGAGTTGGGATTCCGCAGCATCAACGTGGACCTCATCTATGGGCTGCCGCGGCAAACGCTCGAGTCGTTCGCGCGCACCCTGGAGAAGGTGATCGCGCTCATGCCGGATCGTGTGGCCGTCTTCAACTTCGCCTATGTCCCCTGGCTCAAGCCGCACCAACGCTTGATTCGACCGGAAGACCTGCCTCCGCCGGAGACAAAGCTGCGATTGCTGAAACTGACGATCGAGACCCTGAGCCAGGCCGGATACGTCTACATCGGTATGGACCATTTCGCGAAGCCGGAGGACGAGCTGGCGCGCGCTCAGCGAGAGAAGACGCTCTATCGCAACTTCCAGGGCTACTCGACGCGCGCCGGAGCCGATCTCTACGCGTTCGGCATGTCGGCCATCAGTCAGTTCGATCGCATCTACGCACAGAATCACAAGGAGCTGAAGCGCTACTATGCGCGGATCGCCGAGGGAATGCCCGCGACGGCAGTCGGATATCGCCTGACAGACGACGACGTCGTGCGCCGCCACGTCATCATGCGGCTGATGTGCGACATGGAGCTCACCAAGGCGGATGTCGAACAGACCTTCGGGATCTGCTTCGATGACTATTTCGCTGATGTCTTCCCGAAGTTGGAGGAATTCATCGCCGATGGCCTGCTGCGGATCACGGCGGAGAAGCTCACCGTCACAGACCTCGGCCGACTGGTCATCCGCAATATCGCCATGTGCTTCGACGCGCACTTGGAGCGGATGATGCGGGAGCGACCGATCTTCTCGCGCACCGTGTGACCGGAGCTATGCCCGAGCATGGGATTCTCCTGTTCAACCTGGGCGGGCCGGATTCGCTGCGTGCCGTGGAACCGTTCCTTCGCAACCTCTTCTCCGATCCCGATATTTTCCGCGTGCCGCTGGGCCGATGGGGGCAGCGTCCGCTGGCGTGGGCGATCGCGAAGCTGCGCGCCCGCGCTGTCGCCCGCCACTACGCGCACATCGGAGGCCGATCGCCGCTGCTGGAGTGGACCGCGCGTCAAGCTGAGCTCCTGGAGCGCAAGCTGCGCGCGCATCTGGACGGCCGCGTCTACATCGGCATGCGCTACTGGCACCCGTTCATCGAAGAAGCTGTCCAAGCAGCGCTCGCGGATGGCGTCCGCGCGCTCACGCTTGTGCCCCTCTATCCCCAATTCTCCTTCACGACGACAGGTTCGAGCCTGAACGAGTTCCGGCGCGTGTGGCAGCGGCTCGGTTCGCCCTCCATCCCCGTCACCACGATTCGCAGCTATCCCGATCATCCCCTCTATGTGCGCGCCGTCTGCGAACGGATCGAAGAGGCGGTTTGGCGCCACGGACTCCAGGAGAATCCCTCTTGGGGGCTCATCTTCAGCGCGCACGGCTTGCCCGTGCGTTTCATCGAAGACGGGGATCCCTATCTGGATGAAACGCGGCGCTCGGTGGCTGCCGTCCTCACGTATCTGCGCACGCAGAGCGAGCATCGGCACATCTACGCGGACGTGCCTGCTGTGCTCGCCTTTCAGAGCCGCGTCGGGCCGGTTCGGTGGTTGGAGCCCTCCACCGTGGATGTCGTGAAGCAGTTCGCGCGCCAGGGGATATACCGCCTCGTCCTTGTCCCCATCAGCTTCGTCTCCGACCACATTGAGACGCTCTACGAGCTGGGCCATGAAGTGCGGGAGATCGCGCAGGCTCATGGCATTCGCACGTTCGCCCTCGTGGAAGCACTGAACGATTCGGAGACCTTCGCGGAGGCCCTGACGGCGATCATCCTGGATGCTCTCACGCATGAGGCCTGAGGTCATCATCATCGGAGGAGGCATTTCGGGGTTAAGCGTCGCCTTCTTCCTGAAGCAGGCGGGCGTCCCTCTCGTGCTTTTGGAGGAGGAGGAAGAGGTGGGGGGGACGATGCGCAGCCGGCGCTTCAACGGATACCTGGTCGAGCTGGGCCCGAATAGCGCACTGGAGACGACGCCGCTTCTCCACGAACTGATCAGCGCTGTGGGATTGACCGACGAGAAAGTGTACGCCCACGAGGCGGCGAAGAATCGGTACATCCTCAAAGCGGGGGAGCTGCATCCGCTTCCCCTGACGCCGCTCGCCGTTGTTCGGAGTCGGCTCTGGAGTTGGCGCGGGAAGCTCCGCCTGCTCGCCGAGCCCTTTCACGGTCGCGCCCACCGGGAGGAGTCGGTCGCGGATTTCGTGCGACGGCGCGTAGGGCCGGAGTTCCTCGAATACACCGTCAATCCGTTTGTCGCCGGCATCTACGCGGGCGATCCCGAGCGATTGAGCGTCCGCTTCGCCTTCCCGCGACTCTATGAGCTGGAAGCGCACTACGGCGGATTGATTCTGGGCATGCTGCGGGGAGCTCGGGCGCGACGGCGCCGCCCCGAATCCTCGAAGCTCACCGCGCGTCTGTTCTCCTTCCGAGAAGGAATGGGGATGCTGCCGCACGCCCTGGCACGGACTCTGGGAGACGCCATCTGGTGCGCGGCGCGCGCCCTGAGAGTGGAGCGCGTCGGCGCTTCTTTTGAGATCGCCTTTGAGCGAGCCGGTCGTCAGGATATCCTTCGCGCGAATCGTCTCGTCATAGCGACGCCCGCCTACAGAGCGGCTCCTCTCATTCACCGGCTCGATCCGGAAGCTGCGCGCGCGCTCGCACGTATTGTCTACCCGCCGGTGAGCGTGGTCATCCTCGGATACCGCGAGACAGCGATCGGCCGACCGCTGGACGGCTTCGGATTCCTCGTCCCGGAAAAAGAGGGGCGGCGCATTCTGGGGACGATCTGGAACTCGACGATCTTTCCCGCTCGGGCACCACAAGGCTGTGTCACTCTCACCACGTTCGTCGGGGGGATGCGCCAACCGGAATTAGCCCGACGCCGCGATGAGGAGCTCGTCGCCTTGGTCTCCGAAGAGCTCACTGAGATTGTGCGCCTTCGAGGCGAGCCCGAATTCGCTTATATCTCCCGATGGGAACATGCGATCCCTCAGTATGAGCTCGGCTACGGGGAGATTCTGAGCGTCCTCGACCGTCTCGAACGCGACTCTGCGGGCCTCTATCTCTGCGCGAACTATCGGGGGGGGATCGCCGTCGGCGATTGCATAAAGAGCGCGCACGAGACGGCCACACGAATTCTTCGAGACCTCGCGCGTCCGTCGCACTGAGCCGAACAGCTCGCGCAGAGCTTGAACATCCTCCCCAGGGTTCGGTACATTCCTCACTCGGGCCGGATCGCCCAATATCGCGGGGATGGACAATATTTCCGGACGAAGGGGCGGATGGGGATGAACGAAGAGCGTGGAGGAATTTCGAATCGCCCTGATCTCTCGGCCTTTGAGGGAAAGGACTTCTCCGGTGCGGAGCACCGCCCGGTGGTGATCATTGGGACGGGACCGGCAGGCCTCACCGCGGCTCTCTATGCAGCGCGGGCCAAACTGAACCCGCTCGTCTTTCAGGGACCAGAGCCGGGAGGACAGCTGACGACGACGACGCTCGTCGAAAATTACCCGGGCTTCCCCGATGGCATCTTAGGACCGGAGCTGATGCGGCTCTTCGAGGCACAGGCCGTGCGCTTTGGAGCGGACGTGCGGCTGGGAACAGTCACGGCTGTGGATTTCTCCGAGCGCCCTTTTCGACTGCTCGTGGATGGATATCTCCCGGTGCTCGCGGATGCGGTGATCATCGCCACGGGAGCCTCGGCCAAATACCTGGGCCTGGAGAATGAACGGCGCTTGATCGGACGGGGCGTCTCGGCGTGCGCCACGTGTGACGGCGCCTTCTTCAACGGTATGGAGGTCGCCGTCGTGGGGGGCGGGGATACGGCGATGGAAGAGGCACTCTTCCTCACCCGCTTCGCCACGCGCGTACACGTCATCCATCGCCGCGATCAGTTGCGCGCATCGAAGATCATGCAGGAGCGCGCCTTCGCCCACCCCAAGATCGCGTTCATCTGGAACACGGTTGTCGAGGATGTGCTCGGAGAACGGCAGGTCGAGGGTGTGCTTCTCCGGAATGTGAAAACCGACGAGCGGACAGTTCTTCCCGTCCGAGGCCTCTTCATCGCCATCGGGCATAAGCCGAACACAGAGATCTTCCGCGGATGGCTCGATATGGACGAGTTGGGATACATTCGGACGCGCCCCGGCTCGACGATGACGAGTGTGCCTGGCGTCTTCGCATGCGGCGATGTACAAGATCGCGTCTACCGGCAAGCGGTGACGGCGGCGGGCAGCGGCTGTATGGCGGCTATAGATGCGGAGCGTTGGTTAGCGGAGCAGGGAGCGACTGCCCCAACGACCTCAGAAGCCCGAGCAGCGTCTTGACACGGTGAGCGAGAGATCGTCTCTCCCCATCGCTGGCCTTCCCTCTCACGCGTGAGCATATGACATGAGCTCCCTGTGATAGGCGGTGGTCCGGAGGACGCTCTCTTCTCGCACGGCACAGGATGGAGACCCCACGCGAGCATGAGCTCGCGCAGGGACTCCCCGGATGCGGAGGATTTCACCAGAGGCGATCCATTCGGGTCGTCTCCCCCCGAACCGCTTGCGCTCACCTTTCTCGTCGCCACGTACAGGCCCAGTCTCGATGCGCGTTCGCTCAGGAGCCCGCATGCGCGCGCGCCGCTTTATATCCGGGACCCCGTACAACGCGTCCCGGCGTGGCTCCTGTGTGCTCGCCGTTCCTGAGCACAGGGACACCGTTGACGAAAACATGAATCACGCCGGTCGCATACTGATGGGGCCGCTCGTAGGTCGCATGATCTTGGATCTTCGCCGGATCGAAGACGACCACGTCGGCGAAGTATCCGACTTTCAATCGTCCGCGCCGATCGAGCTTGAGATTCTCCGCCGGAAGAGAGGTCATGCGCCGAATGGCCTCCTCAAGCGGAATGATCTTCTCCTCGCGCACATATCGGCCGAGCACCCGCGCGAACGTTCCATAGGCGCGCGGATGCGGGTTCGCCTTGAGGAACACGCCTTCCGGGGCCAGAGATTCGGCATCCGAGCCGAAGCTCATCCACGGGAGCGCGATCTGTTTCCTCACGTTCTCTTCGGACATGAGGAAGTAGACAGCCCCTACGCGGCTGTCGTCTTCGATGACCAGGTCAATGATCGTATCTTCAGGCGACCGCCCGCGCAGGCGCGCGACTTCGGCGAGCGTCTTGCCGGTGAGCGGCTTCAGGGCTTCGTTTTTGAAGCCGACCAAGAGCACATTCTCCGGCGATCCGGCCATGAGGTAGAGATTCTCCCACCGATCGGTGGGTGTGCGCATCTCGCGCGTGACGCGCTGGCGAATGGCGGGGTTCTTCAACCGTTCGATCCAAGCGCGGTGCCCGCCTTCCTGCACCCAGGGAGGCATAGCGGCATCCAATCCGGTCGCTCCCGCCGTGTACGGATACATATTGGCCGTGATGCGCAGGCCTTGAGCGCGCGCCGCTTCGATGCGCCGAATGGCCTCGTCGAGCTTCGGCCAATTGGCACGCCCCGCTGCTTTCAGATGATAGATCTCAGCGGGAATCTTCGCCTCCCGCGCGATACGAATCAACTCGTCAATGGCCTCAAGCAACCGGTTCCCCTCGCTCCGAATATGTGAGATGTACATGCCGCCATATTCGGCCGCGACCTTGCACAGCTCGATCAGCTCCTCCGTGCTCGCGTAGAATGCCGGAGCATAAATGAGCGAGGAGCCGACACCGAGCGCCCCCTCCTCCATCGCCTGCCGGACGAGCTGCCGCATTCGCTCCATCTCCTCCGGCGTCGGCGGCCGATTCTCATAACCCAGGACATGAATACGAACAGTCGTCGCTCCGACAAAGGACGCGACATTGGTGGAGACGCCCCGCCGCACGAGGTACTCCAAATATTCTCCGAGTGTCGTCCAAGGAATCTCGTACTTGATGTCGCCCTGCCGCTCGAGCATCTCTTTCCTCATCGCCTCATTGAGGGGTCCCATGGACCATCCCTCGCCGAAGACCTCGAGCGTCACCCCCTGCCGGATATCACTCTGCGAACGTCCATCGGCGATGAGCGATTCGGTCGCCCAACTGAGCATGTTGATGAAGCCCGGAGCGACGGCCAACCCAGCAGCGTCAATCTCCACGCGTCCGCGCGCATTCCCCAAAGAGCCGATCGCAGCGATCGTATCCCCACGAATGGCAAGGTCTCCGACAAACGGTGGGGACCCGCTCCCATCGTAGATCGTCCCCCCGCGAATCACGACATCATAGTCCACACGGGGTGAACAGGACCCCAGCAACAGCATCAGGCCGCACACTATTCCCCAGCTCCGTTTCATTTCATGCCCCCCCTCCCTATCTCCAAATGGCGCGAGCCTTCAATGATAAAGCGACCTCCTTTGCGTGACAACGCCTCGGCCTGCGAGATGCGAGTTCGCCTACAGCGAGACTGTGCAAGAGAAATCGCCAAGGGCGCGAAGGTGGTGTATACTTGTGCTCGGAACCTGAGCGACACGAAGTCACCGTGGCGATGGTGCGAGGAGTAGATCGAGAAATCTTAATGAAAGGGGAGAAGGGGCGATGCCTTTTGAGGTGGAGGATTATTTGGAGTTGATTCGGTTATTGCAGGAGCGTCCGGAGTGGCGGGCGGAGTTGCGGCGGTTGTTGCTGACGGAGGAGCTGTTGGGGTTGCCGGGGCTTGTGCGGGAGCTGGTGGAGGCGCAGCGGCGGACGGAGGAGCGAGTTGGTGGGGTTGAGGAGCGCGTGGGCCGGATTGAAGAGTACATCGCCGCGCTCGCCGACGCGCAGCGGCGGACCGAAGAGCGCGTCGGTCGTGTCGAGGAGCGCGTGGGCCGAATTGAAGAGTACATCGCCGCGCTCGCCGACGCCCAGCGGCGGACTGAGGAACGCGTTGGGCGGGTCGAGGAGCAGATTGCCGCATTGGTTGAGGCGCAGCGGCGGACGGAGGAACGCGTTGGCCGGGTCGAGGAGCAGATTGCCGCATTGGCTGAGGCCCAGCGGCGGACCGAGGAACGCGTTGGCCGGGTCGAGGAGCGTGTGAGTCAACTCGAAGAACGCGTGGGCCGGATCGAGGGCTACATTGCTGCCTTGGCCGAGGCGCAGCATCGGACCGAGGAACGTGTGAGCCGCATTGAAGAGAATGTGGCCGCTTTGGCCGAAGCACAACGCCAGACGCAAGAAAATGTGACCGCTTTGGCCGAAGCACAACGCCAGACGCAAGAACAGGTACAGAAATTAGCCTCCACTGTCTCTCTCCTTGCGGAGCAAGTGCGATCCTTAGTGGAAGCTCAAAAGCACACGGATGACACTGTCGGCAGCCTCAAGGGCCGCATGCTCGAGCTGACGTATCAGAACAAGGCAGCGGCGTATTTCGGCCCTTTGCTCCGGCGCCCCCGCGTGGTAGATCTCGGCGCCCTGTTGGAGACGCTGGAAGCCCACCTGTCGCCCGAAGAATTTCGAGACGTTCTGCAACTGGACCTGCTTGTCAGCGGTAAGCCCCGCCTTCCCTCGGAGGCGCCAGAGGTCTTCCTCGCCGTGGAAATCTCGTCCGTGATTGATGAGCGGGATATCGAGCGGGCCTTGCGGAGATCTGCCCTCTTGCGCCGCGCGGGATTCCGGGTCATACCCGTTGTCGCTGGTGAGCGCGCGACGTTGGGAGCCGAAGATGAGGCGCGCACTCACCATGTGGTCATGTTGCAAGATGGCCGGACCTTCCTCTGGACTGAAGCGTTGCATACGTGGGGGGCATTGTGAACGAGCCCTGGCAGAGAGCGGAGGAGGCCCTACGATAAGGGCCCTCCCGGCATGGGCGGACGAAGCTCGCCTCGTCTCGCTATGAGTGGGTGATTCCCCCACTCGGCCTGTGATTTCGCGCGTTGCGGCGTACTCACTCGGGCATTTCACAGACGGCTCGCGATAAGCCTCCAATGCTCAACGAGTTAATAGGCTATGGGGAGAGCTCTTCTGCCCTCATCGAAGGCAGAGAGCGGCACACGATTTGCTTCCCTCATAAACGAGGAGCAGGCACATGAACGGCGAGAAGGTCATGGATCGCGGGCGCGTAGAGATCGCCGGAGACCTGTGCAAGGGGTGTGGGTTGTGTGTCATCGCCTGTCCGGTACAGGTTCTCGTGATGGCGGAGCACCTGAACAGCTATGGATACCATCCGGCGCTCTATGTGGGGCGCGGCTGCACCGGGTGTGGTGTCTGTTACTATGCTTGTCCAGAACCCGCGGCGATCACCGTCTATGTGCGCGACGGAGCGGTCGCGCGGGGATGAGGAGGGTGCAACGATGACGCGTCTTCTTTTGAAAGGAAACGAAGCCACAGTCATCGGTGCTCTCCTCGCCGGCTGCCGCTCCTTCTACGGCTACCCCATCACGCCCGCCAGTGAGATTGCCGAGGCTGCGGCTCGCTACTTTCCGCTTGTCGGCGGGACGTTCCTTCAAGCTGAGAGTGAGGTGGCAGCGATCAACATGGTGTACGGGGCTGCGGCTGCCGGAGAGCGAACGATGACGGCGTCCTCGGGACCGGGACTGAGTCTCATGCAAGAAGGCATCTCCTATCTGGCGGGGGCCGAGCTGCCCGCCGTCATCGTGGATGTCATGCGCGGAGGGCCGGGACTGGGGAACATCGCCCCCGAACAGAGCGACTATCATCAGATCGTCAAAGGCGGAGGGCATGGTAACTACCGGACGATCGTGCTCGCCCCGAATTCCGTGCAAGAGATGTGCGATCTGACGATGCTCGCCTTTGAGCTGGCCGATCGCTACCGGAACCCTGTCATCATCCTCACCGATGGCTTCATCGGCCAAATGATGGAACCGGTCGAACTCCCTCGCGCTCTCGCCCGCCCTCTGGAGAAGCCCTGGGCTGTCCGCGGAACGGCCGAGACGCGTCAGAACCTGATCACGTCCATTTACTTGAACCCTGAAGAGCTGGAAGCCCATATCCGACGACTGGAAGAGAAGTATGCGCGCGCGGCGCGCCAGGTTGTGATGTACGAAAAGTATCGCCTGGAGGACGCAGAGATCGTCGCGATCGGCTATGGAATCGTCTCGCGCGTCCTGAAGGCCGCCGTGGACCAAGCGCGCGCGCAGGGAATCCGCGCGGGACTCTTTCGTCCCATCACCCTGTGGCCCTTCCCCTCGCGGGAGATCTCGGTGCTGACCGATTGGGTGCGCGTCTTCCTGGTCGTGGAGCTGAGTCACGGACAGCTCGTCGAGGACGTGCGCCTCGCCGTCCACGGCCAACGCCCGGTGATGTTGTACTCGCGATGGGGGGGAATTGTCCCAACGGCTGAAGAGCTGCTCGAACATATCCGCACCGTGAGCGAGGAGGACGATGTTCGTACGGGCATACGGGAAGCCGAAGAGTATCTATGGGGTGTTTGACCGCAAACCGGGAGATCCGCGCACGACCCACTACTGCCCGGGGTGCGGTCATGGGAACGTGCACAAGTACATCGCCGAAGCCATTGACGAGTTTGGGATCCAAGACCGTACGATCTTGATCAGTCCCGTCGGATGCGCTGTCTTCGCCTACTACTACTTCGACGTGGGCAATATTCAAGCCGCACATGGGCGCGCGCCGGCCGTCGCCACAGCCGTCAAACGCGCGCGCCCGGAGAGCATCGTGATCAGTTACCAGGGGGATGGCGATCTCGCGGCCATCGGAGGCAATGAGATCCTCCACGCGGCGAATCGCGGAGAGAATATCACGGTCTTCTTCATCAATAACGCCATCTATGGGATGACGGGGGGACAGATGGCGCCGACGACACTGCCCGGCCAGATCACCACGACGACGCCTACGGGGCGTGCCCCCGAGCGCGAAGGCTTTCCCTTGCGCGTGAGCGAACTCCTGGCCACATTGGAGGGACCGACCTATATCGAGCGCGTTGCTCTCTTCGACAACAAATCACGCATGCGCGCGCGAAAAGCCATTCGCAAGGCCATTCAGACGCAGATCGAAGGACGCGGCTTCTCGCTTGTCGAGATCCTCTCGCCCTGTCCGACGGGATGGGGGATGACGCCCGCGGAAGCGTGCGAATGGATTCAGCGGGAGATGCTTCGGTACTTTCCCGTGGGTGTCTTCAAGGACGTATCGGCTGCGCGCCCACCCGCCGGTGTCGCCTCCTCTCGGGACATCCCTTCCCCCTCCTCTCCCGAAGAGGTCCTGGCACTTTTAGGCTTGGAGAATGTGGCCTCTATCGCCTCCGCGCCGTCCCCGCATGAGAGGGATGTGCCCGCGCGCTATCGCCATCCGCGCCTCAAGATCGCAGGATTCGGCGGGCAAGGCGTGCTCTTCCTCGGCCGATTACTGGCTGAGGCGGGAATGCGGCAGGGGTATCACGTCTCTTGGCTCCCCTCCTATGGCCCGGAAATGCGCGGTGGGACTGCTCATTGTCATGTCACAATCTCGACCGAACCGATCGCTTCGCCTTTGGTCTCGCGCCCGAGCGTGCTCATTGCCATGAATCGTCCTTCACTCGAACGCTTCGAGCCGGAAGTGATCCCGGGCGGGTTGATCCTCTACGACAGCTCGCTCATCTCCACACACGTGCGACGAACCGACGTGGAGGCGATCCCGGTACCAGCGACCCGTATGGCCGATCAACTCGGCAGCGCTAAAGCCGCGAATATGGTCATGCTCGGCGCCTATCTGGGCCTCACCCGTGTGCTCTCGATCGAAACCGTGATCGCCGTATTGGAGCGAACGGTCGAGAACCGTTCGCTTCGAGATCTGAACGTCAAAAGCCTACGGGCGGGTATGAGCACAATGAGCGCTCGATGACGACGCGCTGCGGATGAGAAGCCGCGAGATCCCAGACGTCTGGGGGCGGAGAAAGGAGGCTCCTATGGCGCGCATCCTTCTCATTGACGACGAGCCGAACGTTCGGCTACTGTATGCGACGGTGCTGAGCGAGCGCGGGCATGAGGTGCGAGAAGCGTCCTCAAGCTGTGACGCCTTGGCGCACCTGGAGCGAGAACCGGTGGACGTGGTCGTGCTGGACATCAAGCTGGGAGGCGAAAATGGTCTCGAGCTTCTGCAAGAGATCGTGCATCGGTACCCCCGTGTGCCTGTGATCTTGCTCACCGCGTACACATCGTTCCAGGACGACTACACGTCCTGGTTGGCCGCCCGGTATATCGTGAAGGAGACGGACGTGACGACATTCCTGGATGAGGTCGAACGCGTCCTTGACGAGGCCCGAGCCACACCGCCTCGAATGGAGGAACGCCTATGAAAGGCCGGCGAGAAGATCTGATTCGCTTGCTGGAAGCCGAGCTGGACGTCCTCGAAGGTGGGGGATATGGGCGTTCGGTGCGTGAGCCCCAGAGACCACGCCCGATGTTTCAGTATTCGGTCGTTTGCATCAACCATTGGTTCGTCCCTGACCATCCCCCTGAATGTCACGAGGGGTGCGCCCTGCTGGATTTCGTTCCGGAGGAGCATCGTCAGGAACGCCTTCCCTGCCACTTCATCCCTCTGAATGACGCGGGTGAGACGGTCGCCTCTCTGGAGCAAACGGGCGATGAGGAGCGGCTGCAGGAAGCGGTGAAGCAGTGGCTCCGAACCATGATCCAGCGGCTCAAAGAAGCACCGCCTGAGGAGTCAGAGGCGGAAGAAGAGCTTCCTTATTGAGACCGGAGCGAGATCAGAAGCGACGGTCGCCCACGAGGACATAAAACGGGAGGAGCGGCGATGACAAGAAAGATCGCATGGGCGTTTGCACTGAGCCTACCGATCGTGTTCGCTTTTCTGATGAGGAGCGATCACCCCCTGCACGCTCAGAGTGCTGTGAGCACGGGAGTGCGCCTCCAGATTCTGAGTGCAACGATCTCTCCCGAACGGCGTGTCGTGGTGACGTTCCGGCTGACCGATGATCGCGGCCTGCCGTTGGATCGCGCAGGTGTACGCACCGAAGGGCGCGTGGAGATCACCGTGATCCTGGCGCGGATCAATCGGGGGGATCGGCAGTATACAGCGTATACGACGCGCACGCAGACGGGCGCGGTGTTGGGCACGGTGCCTCAAGCGTGGGTGGATAGCGGGGGGACGTTCACGGAGTCCCCGGATGGGACTCTCGTGTATACGTCAGGGACCGTTCTCCCGGAGAATTACGATCCGACAGTCACCCACACGGTGGGGCTCTCCGCGGTGCGCGACCTGACGGCGACGCTGGGGAAGCGGTTCGTCGCTAACGCGACATTTGACTTCATCCCGGCCGGTGGGGAGGTCTCCCCAATTCGCGATGTCGTGACAACTGCGGCGTGTAACCAGTGCCATGATCAGCTCCAGGCGCACGGCGGGCGCTACGTGACCGTCAAGACCTGTGTCCTCTGCCATCAACCGCAGACGGCGGATCCGGATACGGGGAACACTGTGGACTTCAAGGTCATGATCCACAAGATTCACCGCGGGCGCGATCTCCCGAGCGTGCGCGCCGGGACGCCGTATCGGTTCGTGGGGTTCATGGGCCGCGTCTTCGACTTCTCGACGGTCGGATTCCCGCAAGATATTCGGAACTGCACGACGTGCCATGCCGCGGGAGCGACGCAGGCCGATAATCATCTGACCCAACCCTCGCGGGCGGCATGCGGCTCCTGCCACGACAATGTGAACTTCGCTACGGGGGAGAACCATCTTGGGATCATTCAGCGCGACGACAGGCTCTGCGGTCGCTGCCACCAACCGACGTCCGGTGAGGAATTCGATCTCTCGGTCGCCGGAGCTCATGCGATCCCCTTCAAGTCGCGGCAACTTCCGGGTGTCCTCTTCGACATCGTTGGTGTGACCGACACGGCGCCGGGACGGACGCCGACAGTCCTCTTCACTATTCGAGATCGTTCGGGTCGTGCGATCGCTCCGAGCGCCATGACGCGTCTGGCCCTTGTGCTCGGAGGTCCGACGCAGGAGTACACCTGGTGGGTGAGCGAAGACGCGCGTGGTGCGACGGGACCCGACGCTGCTGGGAACTACCGCTACACGTTCCGAACGCCGCTTCCCGCGGATGCGCGAGGGACCTATGTCGTGGGCATCGAGGGGTACCGGAACATCACGCTGAATCCCGGGCCGGCAGCCCCGGGCGATCCGGCCAACGTTGTGCGCGATGCCGGAGATAACGTCGTTCGATACGTCGCCGTCACAGATGCGCAGCCGATCCCGCGTCGGCAGATCGTGGACCTGCGCAATTGTGTGAAGTGCCACGATTCGCTCCGCACGCACGGGAACACTCGCAACAATAACATCGAGTATTGCGTCGTGTGCCACAATCCCACCGCCACCGACGAAGCGCGCCGGCCGGCTGATCAGATGCCGCCCGAGAGCATCGACTTCAAGCTCCTCATTCACAAGATCCACCGCGGCGAGCATCTCGAACGGGAGTACACGGTCTATAACTTCTTCCGCCAGCCGGTTCCCTTCAACGAGGTGCGCTTCCCGGCGAGCCTGAAGAACTGCCAGCTCTGTCACGTGCCGGGGACGAACGTGCTGCCCGTGCGCGCTGCGCTCGCGACGATCACGCCGCGCGGCTTCCAGAATCCAACCCCACCGACCTCGACGGCGTGTCTGGGCTGCCACGATAGCCTCTCGGCTGAAGCCCATGCCTTCGTCAATACAGCCGGTTCAGTCGAGACGTGCATCGTCTGCCACGGCGAAGGCAAGCCATTCGCGGTCTCGAAAGTGCATGCACTTTTAGTCGGCGAGATCCGCTAGGGCGCAGAATCCTTGGCCATAGGAGGCAGAGGGGTTTATATTACCATCGGGGGGCGATGATCTCACGCGAAGGAGGTGAAAACAGATGCGGCGGTTGAAAGATGTTCTGCTCATCGGACTGATGGCAGCAGGCGTCGCTCTTCCTCTATGGGCTCAAGGAAAGGGAGACGCTAAGGCTGGGAAGGAGTTGTATGTAAAGAATTGTCAGCAATGTCACGGCGAGCAGGGGAAAGGCGACGGTCCGACGATGAAAATGGTCAAGACGGTAAAGCCCACCGATTGGACGAATAGGGAGCAGATGGCCAAGTACAGTGATCAGGATCTCTATAAGATCACGGCAGAGGGCGGTGCCGCCGTAGGGAAGTCTAAGCTCATGCCTGCGTACAAGGGGAAGCTGAAGGAGAAGGAGATCTGGGACCTGGTCGCCTTCATCCGCTCGCTAGCGAAGAAGTGACTCTCTGTGATGGGGCTTCCGCGCGGACCTGTCGGCCGCGCGCAAGCCCCGTGCTCCGCCGATGCGCATTCCAGATGAGCGCCGCGAGACTACCGATGATCACAAAGGGGACGGCGAGCAAAAAGAGGATCCCCTGAGCGAATCCGCGAGCCCACATCTGCCCCTCCGGGGAGTTCAGGAGCCCGGTCCGACACATCGCACATTGAGCCCACAGGGTTCGCTCCACGAGGACGAAGAAGAGGCAGCTCCCCACGCTCCATCGCAACCAGCGCACCATGCGCGACGTCATCTCCCCCCTCCGATATGAAGATCTCCGGCCGGAGAACGCGAATTCAACACGCGAAGACCATCGGGAGCGATCAGGAAGAAGAGAACACCCGCCGTCACGAGAAGCCCCACTGCGACAGCGAGAATGAGGCTTGTGCGCTCAAACCGCAGGTGCATGAAGTACCCGGTGATCAAAGACGCCTTCACAAGCATTCCCAGAAGGAGCACGAGGATGAGAAACGTCGTCAGCGCCGTCGTCCCCACAACCGCCATACCGAGGGTCACAATAAGGAGGATGCCCCAGACGATCCAATAGATCCGATACCCATGTCCTAACGGCCGCTCGCCCATATGCCCCATCCTTTTACTCTCTTTGACCGACGGGATCCCCACGTGGGGTCCCCAGGCCCAGCGTCTCATATCAGGTAGAAGAGTGTGAAAATGAAGACCCAGACAAGATCCACAAAATGCCAGTAGAGGCCGGCCAGCTCCACCCCTTCGGGCGAGACCCCTCGTCGCAGCGCGCGCGCGGCAACGACCGAGAGGATGATCACACCTGTCAGGACGTGCGCGCCGTGAAAACCGGTGATGATGAAGAATGCCGCGCTGAAGAGAGGAACGCCCCAGGGGTTGGTGCTCAGACGCGCTCCCTCGCCGATGAGCTTTGTCCACTCATAGGCCTGGCAGCTCAAAAAGCCCAGCCCGCCGAGGATCGTCAGAAGCACGAACCGGACCGCCGTCCCCAGACGCCCCTGACGCGCAGCGCCGACGGCCGTCGCCATTGTCGCGCTGCTCGTGATCAGGATGAAGGTCATCAGCGCGATGAAATCCAGATGGAAAATCTCCGCTCGATTGGGCCAGTGCGGACTGGCCAGGCGAACGAAGCCGTAACCAGCCAAAAGGCCGGCAAACAACAGGCCATCAGTGATGATGAAGAGCCACATCATCAACTTCCGCCAACTCACGGCGAAGGGAGAGACTCCTCCGCGCCACACGGATTCGATGGCTGGACTCTTCGAGGCTTGGCTCATGGTGATCCCTCCTCAGAAAAGGAAGAGCACGCACAGAAGATAGAGCCACACTCCGCCGACGAAATGCCAATAGGTCGCGCACAGAGAGAGGCGGTGGGAGAGCCGCTCCTCCGAGACATCGCGCCCCGCAAGAACAAGCCCGGACAACAAGGCGATGATGCCGCCTACGACGTGCGCGCCGTGCACACCGGTCAGGATGTAGAAGAACGAACTGTGCGGATTCGTCGGCAGATAAACGCCCTGTGCCCGCAGGGCCCGCCACACCAAAAGCTGCCCGAGCAGAAAGAGCACACCGAGGAATGTCGCCCCGGCCCCCCATCGGCGGGGAGATGCGCGCCTCCGACCGATCTCCAGAAGGAAGCTGCTCAGCAGAAGGACCCCCGTGTTCACCCAGAGGATCGGCGGCCGCGGGATCGGCTGCCAATCCGATCCCGCTTGTCGCACCAGATATGCGCTCGTGAATCCGGCAAAGAGCATGGTCACCGTTCCGAGGAAGATCCATAGCCCGAGGCGTGCGCTCGGAATCGGGAGGCGCTCTCCACGGTCGCTCCCCCCATCACATCCGTCACGACGGCCATCCTCGGAAGGGGGCATGCGAAAATCGCCCCAGATGCGCACGTCCTCCACATGAGCCTTCACATCGAGAACCTCCCTCATCGCGCTCCCCCACTCATCGCGTGACCTCGACGACCGTTGGCGGCACCGTCTGCGGCGTGAAGTCCTCGGGCGCCCCCGGCACGCTATAGTCATAGGGCCACCGATGGACCTCCGGTGTCGTCTCCCCCCAATTCCCATGGGGCGGGGGCGTCGGCGCCACCCATTCCAACGTCGTCGCCCGCCATGGATTCTGCTCCGCTCGTGCGCCTCGGAACAGACTCCAGAAGAAGTTGAAGAGGAAGACGAGCTGAGCCGCTCCGAGGACGAACGCCGCGAGACTGATGAACTCGTTCAGATCGCGGATCGGCGCCAAGAATTCGAACTTGGAGAAAGCATAATACCGACGCGGCATCCCTCCGATCCCCAGGAAGTGCTGCGTGAGGAAGACGGCATAAAACGCCACGAACGTCACCCAGAAGTGAATCTTCCCCAAGCGTTCGTTCATCATGCGTCCGAACATCTTCGGGAACCAATAGTAGGTTCCCCCGAAAAGGGCCAAGAGCGTCACGCCTCCGATCATGAAGTGGAAGTGGCCGACGACGAAATACGTATCATGAAGCTGGATGTCCGAGGTCGCGTTCCCGAGAAAGATCCCCCCGAATCCTCCCGTCCCGAAGAAGGCGATGCTCCCCAGGGCGAAGAGCGCGGGCGTCCGAAGCTGCAAGCGTGCGCCCCACAGGCTCGCGATCAGATTGAACCCGATGATAGCGGAAGGGATGGTGATCGCGAGCGTCCCAATGGCGAAGAATTCCCCCACATACGGATTCATCCCGCTCACGAACATGTGGTGCCCCCAGACGATCATGCTCAACACGCCGATGGCAATGAGCGAATAGACCGTGAGGCGATACCCGAAGATCGGCTTGCGCGTGAAGGGCGGCAGCAGATCCAACGCGATCCCGAGCGCCGGCAGAATGAGCACGTAGACCTCCGGATGCCCGAGGAACCAGAACAGATGCTGCCACAGCAGAGGACTCCCCCCGCTATGGGGCAGCACGCGTTCGCCAAAGTAGAGCCCGCTCGGCAGGAAGAAGCTCGTGCCGCCATGCCGATCGAAGAGCAAGAGGATCGCCGCTGCCGTCAAGGGGGGGAACGCCAAAAGCCCCAAAATGGACGCGATCAGGAGCGTCCAGATGAAGAGGGGCAATCGCATCATGGACATCCCGCGCGTCCGCTCGTTGAGAATCGTTGTGACAAAGTTGAGCCCGCCCATGGTGAAAGAGGCGATGAAGAGCGCCATGCCGAGAATCCATAATGTTTGCCCCAAACCCGATCCCGGCACGGCCTGCTCGACAGCACTCAAGGGCGGATAGGCCGTCCATCCCGATGCGGCCGCCCCTCCCTCGACGAAGAACGAGGCGAGCATGATCACACAGGCCGGCACGACCGTCCAGTACGAGAGCATGTTCAGGAAGGGAAAGGCCATGTCGCGCGCCCCAATGTGCAGGGGCAGCAGGTAGTTCCCAAACCCGCTCACCAAACCGAGCGAAACGACGAAGAAGATCATCAGCGTCCCATGCATGGTGATCAGCGCCAGATAGAAATCGGGATTCATCACCCCTCCGGACATTCCGCGCGGAAAGAGCTTGGCCAGGAGCGGCCACTTCGCTTCGGGCCACCCCAACTGCAGCCGAATGAGCATGGCCAAGGTCCCCCCGACCAGCGCCATCACCATCGCCGTCAGGTAGTACTGAATCCCAATGACCTTGTGATCGGTGCTGAAGATATACCGGCGCAGGAAGCTCTGGGGCTCCTCATGCGCATGCACCACATGTTGACCGCTCATAGCTTCCCTCCTTGTCCCTCGGGATCATGCGAGCGCACCGACAGCGTCGCGCTTCTCCCCCTACCTCACCGAGGAGAAGGTCGGCTGCTCCGCCAACCACCGCTCGAAGTCCTCCGATGGGAGAACGCGCAGCACGCCCCGCATTTGGAAGTGCCCGAATCCACACAGCTCCGCGCACGCGATCTCGAACTCGCCCGTCTGCGTGGGTGTGAACCAAATGTCAATCGTCATGCCGGGCACGGCATCTTGCTTCACGCGAAAATGCGGAAGGAAGAAGCTGTGCAGGGTATCCTTGGAGCGGAGCCGAACGAGAACGGGCCGACCAAGGGGCACAGGCATCACCCCCAACTGCACAACATCGTCCTGCGACGCCGGATCCCGCGCATCTATCCCGAGGGGATTGTCATACCTGATGAGGTGAGGATCAGTTCGCCCCAAGCGCCCGTCTCTCCCAGGATACCGAATATTCCAAGCGAACTGTTCGGCCGTGACCTCGACGAGAACAGCATCCGGAGGAGCTGGGCGAAGATAATACTGCTGCCAGATCGGAAGCCCGATCACAAGCACTCCTCCCTCCGCCACGAGCGCCATAACGATCCCCGGAATCAAAGACCACAGCTTCTCCACCCGCGGACTCGCCAACCGATAGGTGACACGCTCCTGCCGACTGAAGCGCCAGATAAAATACCCGAGCGCCACGTGCCCGATGACAAAGAGCGTTCCGACGGTGAGGAGCAGGTACCGAATCATTCGATCGATCCCGGCGCCGTGCTCGGAGGCCAAAGGCGGCAACCACCGTCGCACGCCGAGACCGATCCCCGCAAGGGCGATCGTCATGAGGATGAACGCAAAGAAAAAACCTTCAAGGGTTCTCTTGAGCCGTTCGCTTCCCTCAGCCATGGCGTCCTCCCTTACGGCTCCGCGTGCTCTCGAGTCGGTCCGGCGAGACAGAACCTACCTCGCCTTCATCCTCGAAGTCTGTGACTTCTGTCACATCCCCACTCACGAACTTACTCCTTTCACGCGACCGAACTCTGGATGGGTCTTCCGCGACCTCACCCACGCAAAAGCCGCTTAGCAAACGCTATGCCATGAGGGCTGCGGGACGCGCACCGAGAGGTTGAGAAGTCCCGACAGAGCAAGAGCTTCTCCGAATTCCCGTGACCGCGCGGCTTCTCCCTCTCCTCCTCCTCGGTGGGGGATAAGCCCCAAGGCCGGGCGAAATTCCCCGAAGCAAGAGATCGACCGACCAGAAAAGCGGCGCACTTCGCCCGGAGGATCTCGAGAAAGGGACTCTCCCGATCTCGCGCGGTGAAACTCTGCGAGAGAGACGCCCATCGGGATTACATGGGTGACCTGAGTGAGAATGCCCACTGTGGGTGGAATTCCCCGGTCTGATTCGGCTATGCTTACTCCGGCTAACATGGTCGTCAGACAAGCCATAGCGTCGCAAGGGCGAAGTCCTTCGGAGATGGCACGCGGCTTGCATTCATAACGCGAGCGAATTTCAATGAGGGGAGAGAGAACGCACACAGTGAGGAGCCTCGGACGCGCATGTGCGTTCGGTTTCTCCACTCTTCTTCTCAGTGCGCTCGTCCTTCCGAGCTTTGCACAAGCGCCCCGTCTCCGCTCAGCCGAGTGCCTGGCGTGCCATGAGAGCCCGAATCTGAATCCCCGTGCGTTCACAGCATCTGTTCACGGGTCCTTCGAGTGCGCGGACTGCCACGCGGATATCCGCGCGTATCCGCATGAGCCGCCGCCGCAGCGCGTCTCGTGTGCCTCGTGCCATCCGGACGTGGACGCTGCGTATGCGCAGAGCCAGCACGCGAGAGCAGTGCGCGAAGGACGCACGCGCGCGGCCCGGTGCGTGGACTGCCATGGGGATGCGCACACGATCCTTCCCTCGAGCGATCCGCGCTCGCCGACGCATCACGCGCGCATCCCGCACACCTGCGGTGCCTGTCACGGTGTGCAGTTCGTCGTCGAGCCGGCTGGCATCAGCGCGCAACCGTTCTTCTCCTACCAACAGAGCGTGCACGGGCGAGCCGCCGCGGCGGGTTCGACACGCGCGGCCGTCTGCACCGACTGCCACCGAAGTCACGATGTGCGCTCGGCGTCCGATCCGCAATCGCCGATCTTCAAATTCAACGTTCCGGAGACGTGCGGGCACTGTCACACGACCGTCCGCAATGAATTCCTAGAAAGCGTACACGGCCGGGCTATCCGCCGAGGAAATTGGCAAGCCCCCGTGTGCACGGATTGCCACGGGATTCATCTCATCAAGCCGCATATTGATCCCACCTCTCCGGTGGCGCAGCAGATGCTCGCCCGCACGACCTGCGGGCGTTGCCACGAGGGTGTTCGCCTGACGCAAGAATTCGGCATCCCCGGCGGACGGGTGAGCACATACCTGGACAGCTATCACGGACGCGCGGCGCGACTTGGCTCGGCCGTCGTCGCCAACTGCGCCAGTTGCCATGGCGTCCATAACATCCTCCCCTCCTCCGATCCCCGTTCGATGGTGCATAAGGATAATCTCGCCCAAACCTGCGGGCGCTGTCATCCGGGCGCCAGCGAGAACTTCGCGCGCGTGAAGATCCATGCCGAAGTCCCGGTCTCCGAGGACATGGGGAGTCTCCTCAAAGAGTGGGTGCGACGCATCTACCTCGTCCTCATCCCCCTCCTCATCGGCCTGATGCTGCTCCACAACGGCGCGATCTGGTGGAGGAAGGCGCTGGCTCGGCGCCAGCTCGAGGAGCGATCGGTTCTGCGTCTGACCCCACGGCAACGGGGGCAACACCTGCTCCTTTTGACGAGCTTCTTCGTGCTCGTGCTCACGGGCTTCGCCCTAAAATACCCGGACTCCTGGCTGGCATGGATGCTCGGCTCCAGTGAAGCGTTCCGCCGGATCGCGCATCGCGTCGCTGGCATCCTGCTGCTCGGCGTCGGAGCGTATCATCTCCTCTACCTGATAGCGACAGCCGAAGGCCGACAGGTCTGGCGCGACATGCGTCCGCGGCGCACGGATCTCACCAACCTCTTCCAAAACATGCGATACGTCACCGGCCGGAGCGCGCACCGCCCCCAGTTCGATCGGTGCAGTTATATCGAGAAATTTGAGTACTGGGCGCTCGTCTGGGGCACGATCATTATGGGCGCCACGGGACTGATGGTCTGGTTCAAGGAGCAGACGACGCGATGGCTCCCCGGATGGGCTGTGGAAGTCGCCCTCGCGATTCATTTCTATGAAGCCGTATTGGCAACGCTGGCCATTGTCGTCTGGCATTTCTACCACGTCATCTTCGATCCGGATGTCTACCCGATGAACTGGGCATGGCTTGACGGGCGCGTCTCGGCCCGATGGTACCGGCATGAGCATCCCCTCGACTACGCCCGTTTGGTGGCGGCGGAACACCGAGCCGCTCGGCAGGACGTCGCCTCGGAAGAAGCGGCGGTGACAACGCCGTCAAAGGAGTCTCTCTCTGAGCCTCTTGTGAGCTCTTCGGCCGACTCATCGAAGAATCCCGGATCGGATACCGATCCGCCAGCGGGAGGAGCGTGATGATCACCCGCCTGAGCTTGTGGTTTTGGGATCTGATGCGTCTGGTGGGCCGAAACTGGATCACGGCCCTCGGGGGCGCTCTCGCAACCGTCAGTGCCCTGCTCATTATCGCCTTCCTGATCCTCGGTCTGCTCGGCTTCTACGATACGCCGTACATCGGGATCATGGCCTTCCTCGTCCTGCCGGGAGTTTTCGTCCTCGGCCTCCTGCTCATTCCCGTAGGCGTGTATTGGGAGCGGCGGCGCGCGCGGCAGAGTGGCGATCCGAGGAACCCTGCATCGCGCGAGGTGTATCCCTGCATTGATTTCAACCGCGCGTCGGTGCGCCGCACGGCGGGGATCGTGAGCGTCCTCACCGTCGTCAATCTCCTCCTTATCTCCCTGACGACCTACAAGGGTGTGACCTACATGGACTCCGTTGAGTTCTGCGGTCTCGTCTGCCACTCCGTCATGGAACCGGAGTACACGGCCTATAAGGACTCACCGCACTCACGTGTGAAGTGCGTGGAGTGCCACATCGGTCCTGGGGCCCCATGGTTTGTGCGTTCCAAGCTCTCTGGCGTGGGGCAAGTCTTCGCGACGGCCTTGAACACGTACTCGCGTCCGATCCCCACGCCCGTTGAGAATCTGCGCCCCTCGCGCGACACGTGTGAGCAATGCCACTGGCCGGAGAAATTCACCGGAGATCGCGTCAAGGTCATCACCCGCTTTGCCGAAGACGAAGCGAACACACCGCTGAAGACGGTCCTGCTCATGCACATTGGCGGGGGCGCAGCCGGCCAAGGGGGCATTCACAGTTGGCACATTGATCCGAACAAGCAGACGATCTACATCGCCGCAGATGCGCAACGACAGATCATCCCCTGGGTGCAGGTGCGCGAAGCCAATGGGCGCGTGACGGAGTTCGTCGCTCGGGACGCTCCGCTCACGCCCGATCAGCTTGCCCGCGCCGAGCGCCGCGTCATGGATTGTATGGACTGCCACAACCGTCCGACGCATATCTTCAGGCTCCCGGATCGGGCAATGGACGAAGCATTGGCCCTGGGACGCATAGATCGCACGCTCCCGTATATCAAGAAGCTGGGCGTCGAGGTCTTGCGAGCCGCGGCCGAAGTCCAGAGCGATGCTCCGGAGGAGATCGCCCGACGCGTCCGTTCCTTCTACGGCGAGAAATACCCGGAGCTCTTCCGCTCCCGCCGCGAGGCGATCGAAGCGGCCATTCGTGAGCTGCAGGCGATCTATCGCCGGAACGTCTTCCCCTCGATGAGAGTGACCTGGGGGACGTATCCCGATCATCTCGGACATACGACGTTCCCCGGTTGCTTCCGATGCCATGACGAGCAGCATGTGAGCGCAGATGGGCGGACAATCAGCCAGAGCTGCGACCTCTGTCATACGCTCCTGGCGATTGAAGAGCCGAATCCGCCGATCCTGCAACAGCTCAATATTCGATAGAGACGCGCACGGGGCACCCCTCCTGTGGGGACCCCACCACGAGGTGGACGATGCCTATCACGACACGCGAACGGAAACGCACCCGACGCTCTCTCGTCCCCTGGTCGAGCGCTCTCGGTCTCCTTGTCGCAGGGCTTACGCTCGGCCTCGTGTTCCACGCGACGCAGAGGACTCCTCCGACGCCGAACACCTCGGGGGCACAATCGGCGCTGGCTGGCCCCCGCCCCTTCCGGACCCAGCAACCGGAGAGTCCTTACGTGGGCTCCGAAACATGCAAGCTCTGTCATGAAGACCTCTACCTGCATTTCACCCGAACAGCCCACTTCCTGACCGTGAGCAGCCCGAAGTACACAGAGTCGGAGAAAGGATGCGAGGGCTGCCACGGACCGGGTCGGGAACATGCGGAGAGTGGAGGAGACGCGACGAAGATCTTCTCGTTCCGCGGACGTTCGACGTCGGAGCAGAACGCGCGCTGCCTCGCTTGCCACGAACGGCAAGAGGAGCGTCACAACTTCCGCCAATCCGAACACGGCCTGAGTCAGGTGGCCTGCACCGAGTGTCACTCCGCGCACGCGCCGATGCTCCTCGAGGACTTGCTGGTGAAGCGCGTGCCGGATCTCTGCTACGGGTGTCACGGCGAAGTGCGCCAAGAGTTCGCTCGGCCGTTTCGCCATCGCGTCCCCGAAGGGGGGATGTCCTGCACGACGTGTCACACGCCGCACGGAGGATTCAATGTCGCGCAGACGCGCGAGGCGTCCGGCGGGACTGATCCCATCTGCCTGAAGTGCCATACGGATAAGCAAGGACCCTTTGTGTTCGAACACGCGCCGGTGAAGCTCGAAGGCTGCACGGTCTGTCACGTCCCGCATGGCTCGACCCATCCCCGGCTCCTCACGCGTCCGACGGTGCACCTGCTCTGTCTCGAATGTCACACGGAGACGCCGGGATTTCTGGGCTCGGAGCCACCCGCCTTTCACGACATCCGGCGGCCGCGTTTTCAAAACTGCACGACGTGCCATGTGAAGATCCATGGCTCCAACATCAACCGCTTCTTCTTCCAGTAGGAGGAGAGTATGCACGCGCGTATTCGTGGCCTCCCTTTCCGTCCTGCGTCTTCTGTCTCCTGCACAGTGACGCCGATACGGGTCCTCCTTCTGCTACTCGGTCTTCTCGGACCGATGGCCCCCGGCGCGCGCGCCCAAGACAGCTCCGCGCAGACAGCGCCGGAGGGTCTTCGCTGGGGACGAATGACCGTGCGGAGCGAGCTGGAATTCGGAGGGCGACAGCTCGTCCTCAGCGGCAATCGCGATCTCTACCGCAGCCATATCACTCTGGACGAAGGACTGCGTCTGCTCGGCTTCTCCTTCACCTCCCAGTATCCGGAGAACACAGGCCCGCTCTTTGATACGCTCGTCTATCGCATGGCGAGCTGGGGCGGCGATCCGCACACCACAGCGAGCCTGCGCGTGGAGAAGCGCGGACTCTATCGCTTCGACTTCGCCTACAGCCGGATCGTGTACTATAGCTTCGTGCCGACGTTCGCGAACCCGCTCCTGGAGAGCGGGGAGCTGCTCGGCCAACACAGTTGGGATGCCGCGCGCCGCCGATCGGAATATCGTCTGACGCTCTTTCCCGATGCCGACGTCCGCCTCTTCTTCGGATACGAACGCGACGCGCAGTTCGGACAGGCGTTCACCACGTTCCCGATCGGTTTGGATGAGTTCCTGTTGCTGAATCCGCCACGCACGACGGCGGATGACTACCGTGCGGGCGTGGACTTCCGGCTTCGGCGCTGGCGCATCACGGTGGAGCAGGGGTTCCGCGCTTTCAAAAACGACACTCACACGAGCCATCCCGAAGGGACGATCAATCTCGGCAATAGCCGGAATCCGGCCAATCCCACCTCCGCGAATCCGCAGCAGATTCTGCTGCAGATGCTTTCGCACGACGTGGGGGTGCGGGGACGGATCCCGACAACGCGCCTGGCGCTACAGGGGCCCGCGCATCGCACGGTGATGGTGGCGGGGCGCTTCGTCTACAGCGATGCCCATAGCGAGATCGCGCGCCAGGAGCGGCTGACCGGCGTTCTCTTTGACCTCTCCGCCCTCCGGTATGTCACAGCGCAGACTTCGCAGAGCGCCGCCCAGGCGTCGCGCCCCCATACCCTCGCGGATGCAAGTGTGAATTACCGTCCGCACCGACGTCTCACCGTCACCACCACGACCCGATTCCAGCAGTTCACAATCGCCGGGGACGTGCGCACGCGCACGGAGCAACAGCTCGGCGCGGATCTGCGCGGCGCTCTTCCCCCTCCACCGACGCGCACGGTCACGGAGAGAGGGAGCGCACGCATGTCCGTGGATGCGTTCTTCCATCGCGTGGAAGGCACGATGGAGCTCACCCCTCACCTTGTCCTGCGGGGCGGCTATCGCTTCGCCCATCGGCGCGTCGTCCTTCAGCGCCCGGAGGAGAGCGAGCGCGACACCTCCGGGGCACCTCCCGGAGAGGTGAACACACATTCCGTCCTCGGCGGGGTGAGCCTTCGCCTGAGCTCCACCGTGCGCCTCTTCTCCGAACTCGAGCGTGGCTCCAGCGATACGGTCTTCACGCGGGTGACCCCCTCGCACTTCACGCGTCTCCGCGCCCGCGCGCACTACCGCCCTGCGCCCGCGCTCACGCTCACCCTGCAGCTCCATGTGGCCGATTCCCGCACCCCGAATCCGCTTGTGGATACCACATTCCGGAATCGCGGCCTCACGCTCACGACGCTGTGGAGTCCCGGCGACCGTCTCGCGCTCTCCCTCGGCTACACGCGCGCGGACATCACATCCCGGATCCTTATCCTTCATCCGCGTCTTCGAACGCTCGAGACCTCGAGATATGTGGCCGACGACAACGTCGTCGAAGGTGACCTTCTGCTCGCCCCCCTCCGGAATCTTCAGCTCGCCCTTGGCTACAGCCTCATTAACGCGCAGGGGACGCTTCCGCTCAACTTCCATCAGCCGCGCGGAATGATCGCCTATACCTTTCCGAAGCACGTCACGTGGAGCGTCGGGTGGCGGTGGTATGGATACAACGAGAAGGGGGTCGCCCTACAGGACTATCGCGCACACACGCTGACGGGGAGTCTGAAGATCGCCTTCTGACCGTTTCGGCGTGCGCCTTGGCATCGCGCGAGCGAGCCGGCACGCGAGACGCTCAGGCCGAGCGCGCACGCGGGAGCTTACTTCTTCCCCTCCTTCGGCTCGACGTAGCTCCGCCGGTACTGAACCTCCAGGCGATCGTTATCGGGCTTACCATCTCCATCCACATCCACGAGAACGCGAATCCGACGCCGCTTTCCCTCGCGACGCGGGTTCGTCGGCATGTAGCCCAGCGTGTATTGCGTGCGCAGCATCACCGAGATGGATTCGAGCACCGACGGCAGAGCGCCCTGAAATCGAACGCTGTAGAAGCGGCCGCCGGTCACCTCGGCGAAAGTCTTCAATGTATTCTGCGCTTGCAAGAATGTGAGCCGTGATTCCGGCGGCAGGCGATGCTCGAGGAGAAGATAGGCCAACTCACCAATGCCGATGGCGTAGATCGGAACGCCCGCGTTCTCCACGATCTTGCGCGTTTCGTCGTAAGTGATCTTGCTGAACGTATCAATCCCAATCGCCACGAGCAAAATGGCCGTGCGCCCCTCGATCTGCTGAAGCCCTGTGTACTCGGCGCCATCCAACTCGCCCCCCCGCAGGACGAAGTTCAGCGCATCGAAGAGATTGCTCTCGCTGAAGGCGGGATAGTTCCGAATGAGCATGTAGATGGCTTCGCGCAATCGCGCGGGGCTGTCGGTGAAATCCGTCAAGACGGCGGGGCGAATATCGAAAGCCACGATGGCGATGTAATCCCCCGGCTTCACGAACCGCGTCACAAAGATCCCGGCCGGATTGATCACCTCTTCGCGAAACCACTCGATCTGCCGGCTGTATTCCAGAAGCAACACGAGCGTGATCGGTGATTCCTCTCCGTTGAACGTGACGATCTCTTGCGGGATGTCGTCCTCGAGGATGGTGAAGTTCTGTTTTTTCAAGCCCGTGTACACGCGTCCCGTCTTCTTATCGAAGACGACGACCGGCACCGTGACCAGATCGGCTCTCAGACGGATCGGTTCGCCTCCCGCCTGACCTTCTTTTTCCCGCTGGCTCTTCGACTCTTGCTCGGGAGCGGATGTCGCGCCGGAGGGTTTCTGCCCCTCCGCCTCGGGCTTCCCTGACGGCTTCGTCTGCGGGGTCTCCACCGTGGGGTGCTCCTGCGGTCGCTCGCGCCGTGGGGGACGCCGGCCGGCTTGCTCCCTCCACGCCGCCCCTTCGCCGGAAGGATGAAACGGAACGCTGATCAGTCCCATCACAGCGATCACCACGAGAACGTGGGAGAACACCGTGTGTGATCGCCGGAGCGTGCGGGAGCGTGTGCTGATCTCGCCCTGTATGCTCGTCATGAGTTCCTCCTCTGCCCTAATCCTACCAGCTTGCCGGGAGTGCGACAAGCACAGGGAGCCCGCTTGACTTCTTTCGTCGGCTCATGCCACTATCGGGTGCTTCACATGAACGACGGATGGCCTGAGCGGAGGCCGCAATGAAGGTTCTCGTCGTCGGCTCAGGAGGGCGCGAGCATGCGCTGGTGTGGGCGCTTGTGCGAAGCTCGGGCGTCCGCGAAGTGATCAGCGTGCCGGGTAACGGGGGCATTGCCGAACTGGCGCGCTGCGTACCTGCTGATCTCGGAGATCCGCACGAGCTCGCCCGTGTGGCGACGGCTGAGGGGGTTGACCTCACGTTCATCGGTCCGGAGCTCCCCTTGGTCAAAGGCGTCGCCGATGAATTCATGCGCCGCGGGCTCAGGATCGTCGGACCCGATGCGCGCGCGGCTCGACTGGAGGGGAGCAAGGCCTTCGCCAAGGCATTTATGGCACGGCATGGCATCCCGACGGCTCGCTTCGCCATCTGCGAGTCCGCTTCCGAAGCCCGGCGCGTCATCGCTTCCGGACGCTTCGGCTTTCCCCTCGTCATCAAGGCCGATGGGCTGGCTGCGGGAAAGGGCGTGAGCCTCGCGCACACACCGGAAGAAGCGGAGACGATCATCGAGCGGTTCATGATCGAGCGGGTGCTCGGCGCAGCGGGGGAGCGCGTCGTCCTGGAGGAATATCTGACCGGACGCGAATGCAGCTTCCTGCTCTTCACCGACGGGGATTCTGTCCTCCCCCTGCCGCCGGCGCAAGATTACAAGCGCGCGCACGAGGGCGACCGCGGACCGAACACGGGCGGCATGGGAGCGATCTCCGCTCCACATCTGCTCGATGAAGAGACGCGCGACCGCATCCTGGAGGAGATCGTTCGGCCCACTCTTCGCGCCGCGGCGCGTGAAGGGTTTCCGTATCGGGGCATCCTCTACGTGGGCCTCATGCTGACGCGAGAGGGACCGCGCGTGCTCGAATACAACGTGCGCTTGGGCGATCCCGAGGCGCAAGTGATCCTGCCCCGACTGGAGAGCGATCTGCTGGAGATCGGCGAAGCTCTGCTGGCCGGCACGCTCTCCCGCCTTCGTCCGCGGTGGAGCGCGGACGCAACGATCTGCGTCGTGCTGGCCTCAGGGGGATATCCGGAAGCGTATCACACCGGGTATCCGATTCAAGGCCTCGAAGACGCGCACCGTCTGGAGGGAGTCGTGATCTTCCACGCGGGGACCAGACGCGCATCGGATGGATCGCTGCTCACCTCGGGAGGACGTGTTCTCAACGTCGTGGCGCGAGGGCGCACACTGGCGGAAGCCCGCGAGCGCGCATATAGGGCTGCCTCCCGCATCGCCTTTGAGCGCATGCACTATCGGCGCGATATCGGCGCGGAATGGTGCGCGTGATCTCCCCGTATGCGTCGCTCTGCGACTCCGTTCCGAAACGCTCCCGCGCACCCCGCCTTCTGAGACGCGGCACTTCCCTGTAGTCCCCACCCCCGCCTTGTGCTAAACTATCGTGCGGTATCCGTCGTAGGAAAAGCGTGGCCGAGGGACGTGCCGACACAGGAGGTCTCTCGGAAATCCGCACGGGCACCCCACGTGGGGCCCCCGAAAGGAGGCACATGAGACGATGTGGCAACGACTCAAGCGGCTCTTACGCGCTATCTTTGGGGGACTCATCGAGCGCGCGGAGGACCCGGAGCTGATCCTGCAACAGGTCATCCGCGACATGCGGGACAAGCTCCCCCAGATGAACGAGAACGTCGCTCAGGTTATGGCCACGCAAAAGCTCCTGGAGAAAGAGGTCGCGACTCTGGAGCGAGAGATCACCGAATTCGACGCCAAGATTCGTGCGGCTCTCAAGCAAGGACGGGACGATATCGCGACGGCCTTCATCAGCGCCTTACAGGAGAAACAGGTCGCCCTGGAGCGATCCCGCCAGCAATTGGAAGCCGCCCGCCGCGCCTCGGAACAGGCCATTCGCTTCCGCGATAACTACATCCTGCAATTGAAGAAGCGGCAGCAGGAGGCTATGCAACTCATCGCCGAACACCGTCGGGCTCGCATTCAAGAACAGTTGGCGCAAACGATGGCGAGCTTCCAGCTCGGCGACGAAGCCGGGACGTTCGAGGAGATGCGGGAGAAAGTCGCGCGACGCGTCGCCGCGGCCGAGGCGAAGATGGAGCTGGCGTCCACGGGCGTCGAGAGCCAGATCATCGAGATCGAGAAAGAAGCCCTCTCGATGCAGGTTCAGGATATGCTGCTCGCCTACAAGCGCCAGATGGGACTGTTGCCGGAGACGCCTGCGGCGACGCTGCCGGCGGGGGAGACCGGTGTGCTTCCGGAGAAGACGCTCGGACCGGCGGAAGAAGAAGCGACGCGGCCTGAACCGACGAAAACGAGCGAGGGATGACTGGGAGTGAGGTGCTGTCATGTCGGAGCGATGGGCATATGTGTGGGAAGCGCTGAAAGAACCGGTGAACCTGTGGGCCCTCGTCGGCCTGCTCGCCACGGCCATCTATGTGGATCCTCCGCTCACTCAGGTTATCCTGCTCGGAGGCGCGGCAGCCGAGGCCCTCTATCTGATGACGGTGCCGGCGACAGCGGCGTACCGGCGCCTGGTCGAACGCCGCCGACGACACCGCGCGGCCTTGGAACGACAACGGGCGCGCGAGGAGGTGATCAAGTCCTTCGATCCGCGCGAGCGCGAGGCCGTCGAATACCTGCGCTGGTTGAAGAAGCAGATCTACACGAACTACATGCGCTTCACGCGCTCCAAGGACGTGCCCGCCGACATTCGCACCCTCGACGCCATGTGGGAACGATTCGTGGATTTCCTCGACCTCTATCGTCGGTGCAAGACGCACCTGCGGGCATTCAACCGTCAAGCCATCTTGAACCAGATCGCGCAGGCGGAGCGCGCTCTTCAATCGGCCGATGAGAAGACCCGTAAGGTGATCGAAAACAATCTCGCTATCCTCCGAGGACGGCTGGCCGAATACGAGAGCATCGAGCGCGCCGTGAAGCTGCTGGAAGCGCAGCTTCAGACGATCGAGAACTTCTTCGGGCTCGTCAACGACAAGGTCATGACGATGTCCTCGGTCGAGAGCATTGCGGCGCTCGATTTCGAATCGGTCCTTTCGAGCATCGAGATGACGCGCTCGGTCCTGGAGGAGACGGCGCCTCTGATGAGCGCCTTGGAGGCTCTGGAGCGCGAGCCGCCGCTGCGTTCGCCGCTCACGCCCGAACGGCACTAGACCGATGGCGCGCCCGAAGCCTTTTCTCTCGCTGGACGAAATCACGCGCCTTCCGCGCTGGGCGGGGGAACTGGTGCGAAAGTACTACGCGGGCGAGGCGAGCCACTTCCTCCTCCACCACAACATCCACGATCTCATCCCGGCGAACGGGCAGTACGTGGGACTCCTCACCTTTCTGCAACGGAAGCTGCTCGGGAACAAGAACGTCGTCGTCTACAATCGGAGTGAGGGAATCACCTTCGGCTCTCCGGAGGTGGAGCGTCAGTTTCTCGCGCACGCGCGCATCGCCGATCCCCTCCTCAGCCGCGAGGCCCTGCGGGCGCTGCCGCGAGAGCCCAACCGCGCCCTTCCGCTCCTTGAGCGCTACCTCTTCCACGGGGACCAGGTCGCCCTCATCCTCAATTTCCTGGAGACGCTCGTGCCCGCCGGAGAGATCGGGCATCTGAGCGGAGAGGATCGGAACACTCTGGTCACGCTCCAACGCTGGATCACCAGCTCGCGCCTGCTCCATTCGGATAACATCGTCCTCCTCATCGCCGAGAGTCTGGCGGACGTCAACGTGCGCCTTCGGCAGAACTCGCGCCTGGTGACCATCGAGATCCCCTATCCGGACGAAGCGGAGCGGCTGGCGTTCATCCGCCACTTCCGCGCGCTCAACCCCGGCGTGAAACTGGAGATGGACGAACACCAATTGGCCCACCTCACCTCGGGATTGAATTGCGTCCACTTGAATGCCCTCTTGCGGAGCGCGCATCTGGACCCACGCGGACTCACCTTCGAAGCCGTCCGACTGAAGAAGAAGGAGATCATCGAGAGCGAATGCTTTGGACTCATCGAATTCGTGACTCCGGAGCATGGGCTGGAGAGCGTCGGCGGCCTGACAAGCGCCAAGGCGTTCCTTCGGAGCATCGCCGAGACCATCCGCCAAGGGCGATGGGAGGAAGCGCCCATGGGCATCCTCATCTCCGGGCCCGTGGGCACGGGGAAGACGTTCCTGGCCGAATGCTTCGCGAAGGACTGTGGCTTGAACGTCATCGAGTTCAAGAACTTTCGCGAGAAGTGGGTGGGCTCGACCGAAGCCAATTTGGAGAAGATCCTCAACCTGCTGCAGACGCTGGCGCCCATTGTCGTCCTCATTGACGAAGCGGATGCCGCGCTGGGGACGCGCCGCACCGAGGGCGATAGCGGCGTGAGCGCGCGCATCTTCTCTCGAATCGCGAGCGCGATGGGGGATACGCGGAATCGCGGGCGCATCCTGTGGATTCTGATGACGTGTCGCCCGGATCTCCTCCCTCTCGATCTCAAGCGGCAGGGCCGATGCGAGGAGCATATCTCGCTCTTCTATCCGCAGAACGAAGAGGAGCGCCTGGAGATCATCCAGGCCATGCTGCGGAAGAACAAGATCCGGCATGCCATTGAGGATTGGTCGCCCATCACCCGACATCCGCAGGAGCTCTCCGGCGCCGACATCGAATCCATGCTCATTCGCGCGCGCCGTCTCGCCCGACAGGCGCATCGGGATGTTGTGCTGCCGGAGGACCTCGATCGCGTCGCCCAAGAATTCATCCCGGCGCGCGACGAGCTGGCCCTGGAATACCAAACGCTCGTGGCCATTCGGGAAGCGACATCGCGCGAGATGATTCCCCCGAAATACCGGCACCTCTCCCCCGCCGAGATCAGTCGCCGCGTGGAGGAGCTCAAAGTCCTCCTCGGCGAGTGATCCGGATCCCCGCGGCCTTCGCATTGCGCCCTTGCCTCCCCCAGCGTAAAATCCTCGGCGACGAGGGGAGGGAACAGCCGATGAGAACGACGATGACGATCAGCGCGCTCTCGCTCGGTATTTTTCTCGTGACGCCGGCCTTCACGCTCATGAGGACGAGGCCCGGCACGATGGCTCAAGACCGATGGCAGGCGCGCTCGATGGTGATCTCCCGCCATGGCATCGTTGCGAGCGAACACCCGCTCGCTTCGCAAGTGGGCGCGTGGATCCTGGCGCGCGGCGGACACGCTGTAGATGCCGCCATCGCGGCCAACGCCCTCATGGGCGTGGTCGCACCCATGAGCAACGGGATCGGCGGCGATTTGTTCGCGCTCGTTTATGAGGCCTCCACAGGCCAGCTCCACGGACTGAACGCCAGCGGATGGGCCCCCTCGGGACTGAGTATCGAATTCCTGAAACGTCAGGGGCAGAGGACGATGCCCGAGCGCGGCGTTCACACCGTGACTGTCCCAGGAACCGTCGAAGGATGGGCGAAACTGCACGCGCGCTTCGGGCGCATGAAATGGGCCGATCTCTTTGCGGCGGCCATTCGATATGCTGAAGAGGGTGTCCCGATCACGGAGCTCGTCGCCGATTTGTGGGCGGCCAATGAGCGCCTGCTGCGTCAGAACGAACAGGCGGCACGGACGTTTCTGCCCGGGGGCCGCGCGCCACGGGTCGGCGAGGTCTTTCGCAATCCCGATCTCGCGTGGAGCTACCGGCAGATCGCGATGCAGGGCCCCGAGGCATTCTACAAAGGCGAGATCGCTCGACGCCTCCTGAACACGCTCCGACAGCATGGAGGAACGATGACGGCCGCTGATCTGGCCGAGTTCTCCAGCGAATGGGTGACGCCGATCTCGACAACATATCGCGGCTGGACCATCTATGAGCTTCCGCCGAACGGACAGGGAATCGCGGCCCTGATGATGCTGAACATCATGGAGCAGTTCCCTCTGGCCGAGTTCGGACACAATTCCGCGCGCGCTCTTCATGTCATGATCGAAGCGAAGAAGCTCGCTTATGCGGACCTGATCCGCTATGTCGCCGATCCGCGCTTTGCGCGCGTTCCGGTATCCGGTCTTCTCTCCAAGGCGTACGCCCGCGAGCGAGCGCGTCGCATTGACCTCACAAAAGCTCAGTGCGAGGTCGAGCCGGGCACACCCCCGGATGTCGGGGATGAGACCGTGTATATGAGCGTCGTGGATCGCGAAGGAAACATGGTATCGCTCATTCAAAGCAACTACGAGAGCTTCGGCTCGGGAATCGTCGCCGAAGGGACGGGCTTTGTCCTCCAGAATCGCGGCGCCCTTTTCCGCCTCGATCCGACGCACCCCAACGCCCTGGAGCCGCGCAAGCGCCCGCTGCATACGATCATCCCCGCCTTCATGGAGCGCGGGCCCGTGCGCATCGCCTTCGGCATCATGGGCGGATGGAATCAAGCGCAAGCGCACGCGCAATTCGTCTCCAACATCGTGGACCACGGGATGAATATCCAAGCGGCGCTTGAGGCCGCCCGTTTCACCAAGCGGACCTTCGGCGGATGCGACGTGCAGATCGAAGCGCGCATCCCCGAACACGTGCGGGCGGAGTTGCACGCGCTGGGCCATGAGCTTCACGTGCGCGGTGCGTATTCCTCGCAGATGGGAGGGGGGCAAGCCGTTGCCCGCGATTTCGCAACGGGGGTGAACTTCGGCGCCTCCGATCCCCGCAAAGATGGAGCCGCCATACCGGAGCCTCTTCTGTAACGGCGTATTCTCCCTGCCCTCGTCACATGCAACGGTAAGAGCTTCGCGCCTTCCGATCCGGACGATCCCCCCTCACGACGGCGCGCGTCGCTCAGTCGTCACAGCGGAGGGAAGGGCTTCGGGAACATCCCCCCTTTCTTCCGCCGTGGACGATCCCGTCCACCGACGATACTGCAGGCGATAGAGCCGAGCATAGAGGCCATCTCGCTCGAGCAGCTCCGCATGCGTGCCGATCTCCCGAACGCGCCCCTTATGCAGGACGATAATCCGATCGGCCCGCTGAACCGTCGAGAGCCGGTGGGCGATGATCACGCTCGTGCGCCCGGCCAGGAGTGTCTCCAGCGCCTCGCGGATGAGCCCCTCCGTCTGCGGATCAATATGGGCTGTCGCCTCATCCAAGATGAGAATCGGAGGATCGAAACACAGAGCTCGCGCGAAAGCGATCAACTGCTTCTCCCCGGCGGAGAGGAGCGCGCCGCGCTCGCCGACCTCCGTCTGATACCCGTGCGGCAGACGCTCAATGACCGCATGGGCGTGCACGCGCCGAGCGGCCTCCCGCACGCGCTCTTCCGAAAAGTCGCGCTCGCCCAACCGGATGTTTGTCATCACGTCCCCAGAGAAGAGAAAGACATCCTGCGGGACCAATGCGAATGCGCGGCGCAGCGCCGAGAGATCCCACTGACGAACATCCACCCCGTCCACAAGAACTTCCCCGCGGTGCACATCGTAGAACCGCAGGAGCAAATGCGCGATGGTCGTCTTGCCCGCTCCCGTCGGGCCGACGAGGGCGACCGTCTCACCAGGATGCACTTCGAACGAAACATCGCGCAGGACCCAGTCTTCCCCCTCATAGGCGAACCAGACATGGCGGAACTCAATATGTCCCCGCACGCGCTCGGGCCGATACCCCTCTCGCCGGACAATGGCGATGGGCGTATCCAGAAGAGCAAAGATGCGCTCGGAAGCCGCCATCGCCGACTGCAGGATGTTGTATTTCTCGCTCAGGTCGGAGATCGGCTGAAAGAATCGCTGCGAAAGCTGTACGAATCCGATCAACGCTCCGAGCGTGACCTCTCCCGCCAGGACCTGACCCCCTCCGTACCAGATGAGAAGTGCGATCCCGAGAGCGCTCACCAGCTCGACAGCGGGGAAGAAGACGGCGTAGTAAAAGATCGCCTCCAGATTGGCCTGCCGATGCTCGGCATTGAGACGATCGAACCGCTCGAAGCTGCGCGATTCCTCGGTGAAGAGCTGGACGGTCGCCATGCCCGTAATGTGCTCCTGCAAGAACGCATTAATGCGGGCAATGCGCGTACGCACCTCGCGATACACCCGACGCGCGTTCGTCTTGAACCACACGGTCACGACAAGCAGCAGCGGCAGAACCAGGAAGGCGACGAGCGCCAACCGCCAGTTCAAATAGACCATGAGGCCCACGATCCCGAGCAGCAGGAAGACATCTTGGACGAGAGCGACGACGCCTGCCGTGAAGAGCTCGTTCAGCGCATCCACGTCCGTCGTCAGGCGCGTCATCAGTCGGCCGACCGGATGACGATCGTAGAATCGCACATCCACGCGCTGCAGGTGGGCGAAGATCTGCTCGCGCAGATCGAACATGAGGCGCTGTCCCAGTGAGTGCACGAGCACCGTCTGCCCATACGTGCACGCGAAATGAAGAAGCAGCGAGACAAGGAATACCCCGCCCACCAGATGAAGCCCCTCGCGAGGCGAGAGCGACCATCCGAGGGCATGGAGCGTGCGCTCGGCCAGAACAGCGATGGGGCTCGCTGTCGCACGCGGATAGATGAACAGGTCCACCGCGATGACCGTCAGCGCCGGTCCGACCAACTGCAGGAGCGACGCCACGACCACGAGAACGACAGCCCCCACAAGCGCTCGCCAATACTGTCGGAGATAGCCCAGGAGCCGCCGCATCAACCGCGCATCATACGCTCGGCCAAGAACCTCCTCCTCGTGAACGATCTCCATACGCGCTCGAAACGATGAAAGTACCAATGAGGCGGAGAGAGCGTCAAGCACGGCCCATGCCCGCGCGGGCTGCTCGCCACCGCACAACGGCAGAAAAGAGGATGAGGCTCGGGATCTCAACCATCGGCTCGATCACTTGACTGAGCGCGATGATCGGGTGCCCCGGAAAGAGAACGATGGCCAACGGCAGCATAAGGGGTGAATTCCGCGCCATCGTTGTACAGGCGAGGGCGAGAAAGCGTTCGCGCGGGAAGCGAAGAAGGCGCGCCACCCCCCAGGAGAGAGCGAGCGCCACAGCATAGAACACCAGCAGGGGGAGCGCCAAACGCAGAAAGAGCAGCGGATGCTCACGGACAAGGTATCCATGGCTGGCGAACATGGCGACGACGACCAGTCCCAACGCCGCCAGCCCAAGGCGATCCCAGGCCACTCGCTCTCCCCAACGCCTTCGGACAACCTGCGCAGCGATTCCCGGAAGGCCCACAAAAAGGAGCACCGACCGCCCAATCTCCCCCATATCCACCGACAGCCACGCCGACGTGAAGAGCCAGAGGTAGACGGGCAAGAGCACGACCTGCAGAATCGCATTCCACGGGAGCACGGCGAGATTGCGCGCTACATCCCCGCGGACCAGATGTGTGAAGATCACATACCAATCCGTGCACGGTGTCAGCACCGCCAGAAACAGACCGACGCGCAACTCCGGCACATCGGACAAGAAGATGCCGCCGAGCACAGAGGCGAGCACGGGAGTGCTGCCGAAATTCAAGGCCAGGACGGCCAGAACATAGCTCCAATCGCGCATCGCTTCGCGCAGTCGCCCAAACGGGATACGGATAAAGAGGGTGAACAGCACAACGACCAGAAGCGGCACGATCGCCCGCTCGGCAAAGGGAGCTGCTTCGGACCATCGAACAGAGAGGAACGTCCCCACCACCGCTGCGCCCAGCAAAATCGCGGGTTCCCTCACCTCCGCCCAGAACGAGGATCGTTCCATTGGCCGCCCGCCTCAATATGCCCCCGATTTTAGGGGGAGCGCGTACAAGGAGTCAAACGACGGGTCTCGCGCCGAACGCCATCTCGAGCGAGCGCACGCGCACTCTCCGGAGCGTGAAGCCCGCGGGAGCAGGAGACCGAAGATTCATCCAGGTGAGCATGAGCGAATTCTCAGACGTTGAGATCCCCCTCGACCACATTCGAACCTGCGAAGCAGGCGACCGAAATGAGCTCCGGGCGAGCGTGAGCGCCCCCCGCACAGGAGCAAGCCACAAAAATCCACGCGAGCGCAGCCCTGCCGGTCGAGAGACGCTCGATGCGCACACACAAAGGCTCCCGAGGGGCGCCCGTCTCGCGGTGTCCGAGCATGCCGGCGTCGTCCGACGCCATCGCACGCAGAAAGTGGCGAGATAAGAGCACGCCCGCTTCAACGGCGTCACTCCTAGCGAGTATAATCCCCTCCCAACGTGATCGGGCGAACACGGAGGTGAACGATGAACAGACAACCGGCCGAACGCTGCGCGCAGATCGGGTTCTCCGAGATCGCCGGAATTCGGAATCGGATCCTGGAGCTTGGGCCTGAAGCGCGCCTCCATGCTTTGCACGGCGGCGAGCCACTCTTTGAGACGCCGGACTTCATCACCGAAGCCGCCATTCGCGCTCTGCGGGAGAATCGCACTCGTTATGCTCCCTCAAGCGGCATCCCGGAACTTCGCGCGGCGATCGTGGAGAAGGTGCGTCGGAAGAATCGGATTCCCGCTGAAGCGGATCACGTTGTTGTCACCACCGGGGGACTTCACGGCCTGCTTGTCGCACTGCTGGCCACGGTGAATCCGGATGACGACATCCTCATCTTCTCCCCGTACTGGACGCCTATGAAAGACGTGGCCGCACTAGCGGGCGGCCGCCTCCGGCTCATTCCGTGGGTGGACGCTCGGCGCGAAGGATTCCGCTCGACACTCGAACGCTACGCGACGCCACACAGCCGCACCCTCCTGGTGAATACGCCAGCGAACCCCACGGGCACGGTTCTCACCGCCGAGGAGCTTGCCGAGATCGCCGAATTCGTCCGCGAACGCGATCTCGTGGTGATCTCCGATGAGGCCTACGAGGATGTGACTTTCGAAACTCCGCACGTCTCGATCGCAGCGCTCCCCGGGATGTTCGAACGAACGGTGAGCGTCTTCACGCTCTCCAAATCCTATGCCATGACGGGATGGCGCGTCGGATACGTCGTCGCCCCGGAGCCGTGGATGAGCGCGATTCGAAAACTCGTCCTCAATACGATCAACGTCGTGAGCACGCCTATGCAGTGGGCAGCCGTCGCTGCTCTCACCGAAGGCGAGGCCTTTATCGAACGGGCGCGCGCGGCCTATCGCGAACGGCGCGATCGGCTCGTGGCGGGGCTTCGCACGCTCGGCTTCGCGTGCGAGCCGCCCCAGGGGACGTTCTATGCATTTCCCAACGTGGAGCACGCCCTGGGACCGAAAAGTTGGGAGGCCTTCGATCGCCTGTTGAAGCGTGCAGGTGTCTCGACGGTCCCCGGCGTCGTCTTCGGTCCACATGGGGAGGGCCATCTGCGCTTCACGTTCTCCGTCCCCCTGGAAACGATTGACGCTGCTCTGGAGGCGATCAAGACCGCTCTCTGAAACTCTCGATCACTCCGGGGGCCATGCGGTGAGGACCTCGGCGATCTGGTCCAGCGCCCATTCTGCCTCCGACTCCGAGATGACGTAGGGCGGCATGAAGTAGAGCACGTTCCCCAGCGGGCGTAGCAAGAGTCCTCGGCGGAGGAATTCAGCCGCCAGCCTCGGCCCCATGGAATCCAAATATCCGCCGGCTGACTTCGTGCGCTTGTCGTGCACCAACTCGACGACCCCCACACCCCCGATGACCCGCACATCGCCCACGTGGGGGAGCGCCCGGAGCGGTTCCAGGCGGGAACGCAGATGCCGCTCCAAGGCGGCCACGCGTGAGAGCGTCCCCTCCGTCCGGAAGACCTCCAGGCTGGCCACGGCGACGGCACATGCTAGGGGATTGGCCGTATAGGAATGGCCGTGAAAGAAGGTCCGGCGCCGGTCCTCGCTGAGGAAGGCCTCGTAAATCGCCTCGGTCGTGGCGGTCACGCCGAGGGGGAGATAGCCTCCGGTGATGGCTTTGGACAGACACAGGATGTCCGGTTGCACGCCCGCATGCTCGCAGGCGAACATGCGACCCGTCCGCCCGAATCCGGTCAAGACTTCATCGGCGATCAGCAGCGTCCCAAAGCGGTCGCAGAGCCGACGCACACCGGCCAGGAACTCCACGGGCCAGACGATCATCCCGCCCGCACCCTGGAGCATTGGTTCTACGATCACGGCGGCGACGCGCCCCTCCTCTTCGCGGAGCACGCGTTCGAGGTCGCTCAAGCAGGCGATCTGACAGTCCGGGTAGGTCCGCCCCAAGGGACACCGGTAGCAGTAAGGGGCATGGGCGCGCCGCACGGGGAGGAGCAGGGGCGCAAAGGGTTCGGTGAAGACCGAGGCCTCACTCACGGACATGGCGCCCAGGGTATCTCCGTGGTAGGCGTAGTGGAGGGCGACGAACAGGCGCCGCTCGGTATCGCCGCGATTCTGCCAGTACTGGTAGGCCATCTTGAGCGCCACCTCGACAGCCGTCGAGCCGTCGTCGGAGTAAAAGATGCGCGTGAGGCCTTGGGGCAGAATCGCCACCAGCCGCTCGGCCAGCTCGACGGCCGGACGATGCGTGCATCCGGCGAAGACGACGTGCTCCAGCTCCCGCGCCTGGCGGATGAGGGCCTCCGTGAGCTTGGGATGGTTGTGCCCATGGATGTTCACCCACCACGAGGAGATGCCGTCGAGGATGCGCCGTCCGTCCTCCGTGTAGAGCCACACCCCCTCGCCCCGCACGACCGGCACCGGCGGCGGTGCCGTCCGCATCTGGGTATAGGGGTGCCACACGTATCGGCGGTCGCGGGCCACCAGATCGCTCATGCCCACACCTCCCGAAGCCGTCCGTCGGGGTCCAATCCGGCTTGGGCCCACGTGCGGAGCCCCTCCGGCGTGAGGGGTTCGAACCACGGCATCTCGCCGAGCACGGGGACGCCTCCATACTCTTCGATGGCCCGACGATTCTCCGGATTCGGCGGCCCGACCATCACGACCCCGGCTATGGGGATGGCGCGATACCGCAGCGCCTCCACCGTGAGCAGGGTGTGATTGATCGTCCCCAGGGTCGAGCGGGCGACGATGAGGGCCGGCAGATGAAGGGCACGCATGAGATCCACCATCAGCTCCCCCTCGTTGAGGGGGACGAGGACGCCCCCAGCGCCTTCGACGATCCATCGGACGGAGACGGGTGCGCTCTCCCATAGGGCGAGAAGTGTAGCCACCGTGATCCGCCTTCCCGCCCATCGGGCCGCCAGGTGGGGTGAGACCGGGCGCGGCAACCGCACGCCCTGATCGAAGATTTCCCCGTCGGCACATTCGCCCAGGGCCCGTACCGTCGCCGTATCATCGTCCTGCTCGATTCCCGTTTGCACGGGCTTCCAGTAACAGAGCGAGACCTCGGACCGATAGCGGTGAAAGAGGGCGGCCGAGACTACCGTCTTTCCCACATTCGTGTCTGTCCCCGTGACAAAGAGACCGCGTCGCATCACAACGACCTCAAGATTCGCGCCAGCGCCGTAGCGAATCGCTCGGCGATGGCTTCATCCACATGCACATTGACCGAAAGGCGTAACCGCGCCGTCCCGGCCGGAACCGTCGGCGGACGAATCGCCCGAACGTCAAAGCCCTCTTGCTGGAGGGCCGCGGCGACGGCCACGGCGCGCGAGCTCTCGCCGAGGATCACCGGCACGATCTGCGTCTCCCCAGCGGGAACCGCGATACCCGCCTCGGCCAGACGCTCCCGAAATCGGCGCGCGTTCTCCCGCACCCGTGCGCGCCGCTCCGGCTCCTCGGCCAGGATCGTCAGGGCCTCGTCCAGGGCCGCAGCAAGGGCGGGCGGCGGTGCCGTCGAGAAGATGAGCGTACGAGCCCGCTGAATCAGATATTCGATGGCCCAGGTGGGTCCGGCGACGAACGCCCCACAGACGCCCAGCGCCTTCCCCGCCGTGTTGATCGACAGGAACACCCCATCGGCGACACCCATTTCCTCGATGAGGCCGCTGCCGCGCTCACCGTAGATCCCCACCGCATGGGCTTCGTCCACGATCAAGGCCGTGTTCGTCTCCCGGCAGAGAGCCGCATACTCCCGCAAGGGGGCCCGGTCTCCATCCATGCTGAAGAGCGATTCGGTGACCAGGAAGCGCTGCGAAGCCCCTGGCTCCTGCCGGATCATCCGCGCCAGCGCCTCCACATCGCAGTGGGGGAAGATGATGCGGCGCGCCCGCGTCAGCCGGATCCCGTCGATCAAGCTCGCATGATTCCGCTCATCGGAGAAGACGACGTCGTCCGGCTCCACGAAGGTCGTAAGGACACCGAGATTCGCCGCATATCCGCTCCCGAAATAGAGGGCCGCTTCCGTCCCCTTCAAGGCCGCAAAGCGCCGTTCGACCTGGGTGAAGATGTCGCGATGCCCGCGCAACAGGCGGGAGGCCGTCGCGCCACAGCCGTATACGCCCACCGCCTCCGCCAATCGCCGCACCAGACGGGGATGCGTCGCCAACCCCAAGTAATCGTTGGAGGAGAGATCAATCCCCGAAGGGGGACGAAGCGAGCGGGTGAGGCCGGCCGCTTCCCACTCGACCAGCCGCTGGAGCACGCGACGGCGCAAGGCTTCAAGATGCTCCATGGAGCCGCATTCCCAAGCGCTCCAGGAGGGCCCGATCCCGCTCCGGCGAGGGATTCGGTGTCGTCAGGAGTCGCCCTCCCAGGAAGATGGAGTTCGCCCCGGCCAGCAGGCAGAGCGCCTGCGCCTCATCCGACAGCGACAGCCGCCCCGCACTCAGGCGTACCCGGGAGGCCGGCATGAGGATGCGCGCCGTGGCGATCATCCGCACGAGTTCGAACACATCCAGCGGGGGCGCATCGGCCAGGGGCGTCCCCGCCACCCGCACCAGCAGATTGATGGGGACACTCTCCGGATGCGGACTCTGGGTGGCCAACTGCTGGAGGAGGCGATACCGATCCCATCGGCTCTCCCCCATGCCGATGATCCCCCCACAGCAAACCCAAAGGCCGGCGCGTCGCACGCGCTCGAGCGTCCTCAGCCGGTCCTCGTATGTGCGCGTCGTGATGATCCGCCCGTAATACTCGGGGGACGTATCGAGATTGTGGTTGTAAGCCGTCAGTCCAGCGGCCGCCAAGGCGTACGCCTGCTCCTGGGTGAGCATCCCCAGGGAGCCGCACACTTCCAGGCCCAGGGCTCGCACGCGCCGCACCATCTCCAGCAGGCGTTCGAAAGCGGGCCCCGAAGGAACTTCTCGCCAGGCCGCGCCCATGCAGAAGCGCGTCGCTCCCAGGGCCCGCGCCGCTTCGGCCGCCGCCACGACCTCTTCCACCGACATCAGCTCCGTACGCTGGACACCCGTCCGGTAATGCGCCGACTGCGGACAATAGGCACAATCCTCCGGACAGCCCCCGGTCTTAATGCTCAGCAACGCGCATCCCTGCACTTCATCCGGGGGATGAAAAGCCCGATGGACCTGCTGGGCGCGGAAGACCAGCTCGGGAAGCGGTAGCGTGTAGATCGCCTCGATCTCCGCCATTGTCCAATCGTAGCGAATCACCGCCTCTTCCCTCATGCTCGCCTCCTCCATGGAGTTTGCTTTAACAGCTCCCTCCAGAGCAAGACAGACATCGCTCTTCAGCAGAAAGGAGAAATCGCGGGGGGTCCCGCATCTGTACCGGCACGATCATTCATGACGATCTGCTTCACGCGATCGTCCGAGCAGCACGCGCCGTCCTTCGATGCGATAGTTCCCGCTGAGGACGAGGGCGACGGCTCGAACATACAACCGATGCTCTTCAGCCAGAATGCGCGCCGAGAGCGTTTCTACCGTATCGTCGTCGTAGACAGGGACGACCGCCTGCGCAATGATCGGCCCATGATCCATCTGCTCATCCACGAAGTGGACGGTGCAGCCGGAGAATTTGACGCCGTATTCGAGAGCCTGGCGCTGCGCCTCTAGCCCCGGGAAAGCCGGTAGCAGCGAGGGGTGAATGTTCAGGACGCGTCCGGGGAATTCGCTGAGGAAATACGGACTCAACAACCGCATGTAGCCGGCCAGACAAACCAGCTCGACACCGCGCCGCTTGAGTTCCGCCACGAGGCGTCGCTCGTGCTCCTCTCGGCTCAGCCCCACATGGCTGATGACGAGCGTCTCCACGCCATGCTCTCGCGCCTTCTGCACGCCCGGCGCACCTTCGACATTGCTGATGACGACGGCAACCTCCGCCTCCAACTCCCCACGCTCGGTCGCCTCGATGAGAGCGAGCATGTTCGATCCGCGACCGGAGATCAAAATGCCGATCTTCTTCTTCTCCCCCATCGGCTCCCTCACCGTTCAGGACGAACGAATGATGACCTCTCGCGCGCCCACGATGACGCGTCCGATCTCGTACCCCGGCTCCCCCAGCCGCTGAAGATGCTCGCGCACTGTGGAGACATCCGACGCGGCGACGATCACCATCATCCCGATCCCCATGTTGAACGTCCGATACATCTCGCGCGGCTCGATCTCTCCCATGCGCTGCAACAAGCGAAAGACGGGCGGAACCGGCCAGCTCCCCTCCACGATCTCCACGGCGCATCCTTCAGGGAGAATGCGCGGGATATTTTCGAGAAAGCCCCCTCCGGTGATGTGCACCAGCCCTTTCACACGACCGCTTTCCAACAGCCCCGCCAGCAGCGGCAGATAATTTCGATGCGGCTTGAGCAGCTCCTCACCGACGGTACTTCCCAATTCTGCCACCGGCGTCTGGAGCGTCCATCCGGCGACCTCGAAGAACAGCTTCCGGGCCAGACTGTAGCCGTTCGTATGCAGGCCCGTCGAGGTCAGACCGAGCACCACATCGCCGGGCTCAATGCGCCGACCATCGAGCACACGCTCGCGCTCGACCACGCCGACGATGAACCCCACCAGGTCATATTCGCCCGGAGCGTACACGCCGGGCATCTCCGCCGTCTCTCCTCCGACGAGCGCGCAGCCCGACTCGCAACAGCCGCGCACAAGCCCCTCCACGATCTGCGTGACGACCTCCGGCACAAGCTTCCCCATGGCGATATAGTCGAGGAAGAACAGCGGTCGCGCTCCATGAACCAGAATGTCGTTCACGCAATGAGCAACCACATCGTAGCCGACCGTCCGATGCTGCCCCGCCCAGGCGGCGATCTTCAACTTCGTCCCCACGCCGTCGACGCTGGAGACGAGGACCGGATCGCGATACGCCGAAAAATCGGCGCGAAAGAGCGCGCCGAATCCCCCGATGTCCATCAGGACGTTCTCCGTAAATGTTGTCCGCACGAGCCGCGCCAGAGCCGCTTTGGCCGCGCGCGCTGCCTCTAGGTCCACGCCTGCCTCGCGATAAGTCATGCGCCGCATAGGCCGCAACCTTAACACATCCGCTCCCCGCCCGCCAAGGAGCGCTCTTCGGCTTCCCCGCAATTGCGCATCCTCGGGTGAGGATGCTATACTCTCGCCCGGTCATAACCGTTGCGGGTTCTGAGTGGCGAAGGCACGGCTCATAACCCTCGACGGGTTATGAGCCGATTTTTCTGTGACGCTTCGAGGGCGTCGAGAGCAAAGGAGAGTTAAAGAATGAGTCAACGAGCCGAAAAGGGAAGCATCGTTCGCGTCCACTACACGGGACGTTTGCGCGACGGGTTCGTCTTCGATTCCTCGGAGGGGGGCGAGCCCCTGGAATTCGTCATTGGCGCGGGCATGGTGATCCCGGGCTTCGAACGAGCCGTCATCGGCATGCAGGTCGGAGAGCGGAAGACCGTCGAAATCCCCCCCGAGGAAGCCTACGGCGCCTACATCGAGGAGTTCGTCAAAGAGGTCCCGCGCTCGGAACTACATGTTGACTTCGAGCTGGTGGAAGGCATGACGCTGGAACTGCACACGGAGTCCGGGAGAGTGATTCCCATCACAGTAGCGAAGCTCACCGAGGATACGGTGACGCTCGATGCCAATCATCCCCTCGCCGGACAAACGCTCATCTTCGATATCGAGCTGGTTTCGATCGCCTGAATCGTTGTTGGAACCAAGGCTCGCTTCAAAAAAGAGGATGGCGACAGCGCCTCCGGGGATCCTGTCCGACGCAGCCGGGAGGATGTGTCTTCACGGAGTCCGTGTTCGCGCGCGGAAGTGATCGAATCCTCGCGGCGGGAGCAGCTCCCACCGTCCGGCGCGCTCGAGATATATCCGACCCGCCTCTTCAAGAGTGCGCCCGATACATGTGAGCGGGAGATCGGGGAATTGTGCGCGCATCTCTTCCACACGGGAAGCGTGCTCCTCCTTCACCGTGAAGAGCAGTTCATAATCCTCTCCGCCATGCAAGGCTATCACCAGCGGATCAACACCAAACTCGCGCGCTTCCACAACGAGCGGGAGCGCCTCGGCATGCACCACGGCTCCGACATGACTCTCCCGGCAGAGATGGAAGAGGTCCTGCGCGAGTCCATCGCTCACGTCAATCATGGCGCGGGCCAACCTCTCCCGGGCCACGTATTGGCCGATCGCCAGCCGGGGCTCCGGCACAAGGTGTGCGTGGATCGGACGGCGCACTCGCTCCGGCAGCGCCGCATCCCACCGATATCCGTCCTCGAGGAGCTTCAAGCCGAGAGCCGAGAGGCCCAGCCACCCTGTGACGTAGATCAGCTCCCCGGGCTGTGCCCCATCGCGGCGCACGGCTTGATGCGCCGGGCAGTCGCCGAGCACAGTCACCGTCGCGCTGAAACCGGCAGGTGATGCCGCGAGATTTCCTCCGATGAGTACGGTCGCATAGCGATCCGCAGCCGCGAGGATCCCTTCCACGAACTCCTCCAGGTATTCCTCCGGCAGATCCGCGGGCACCGAGAGTGAGAGCAGGAAGAATCGGGGTCGCCCGCCCATGGCCGCAATATCGCTCAGATTCACCGCCAGCGCCTTCTGCCCGAGCCAGTACGCCGGCGTGTACTCCCGGCGGAAATGCACCCCCTCGATCACCGCATCCGTCGTCAGGAGCCACCACGTCTCCGCAGAGCGTTCCAGGATCGCTGTATCGTCGCCGATTCCCACCACAAGCTCCGGAGCGCCGCGCTGCGCCCTCTTCCGAATCACACGAATCCATTCGAATTCATCCTTCACAGCCGCGACCTCCACAAGAGAGATGCCCGAAGGAGAACCTTCCGCTCGCGCGCGTGCGCAGTTCAGGACCGGAGGCCGGAGATCGGTACGCGCGCCCACCGAGGCGATACGCCATGGGCGAGCCCCCTTCACCCCCCTCGACTCAGTTCGCTGCGCTGTCCCCTCGAGCTGCTGGACAGCAGAGCCACCCACGCCGCGCGCATCGGCTCGCTCTCTCGCGCGCGCTCCACCGGAGAAAATACCGCGCGCCGCTCACTTGCGGAGGAACGCAGCCACGCCGCGCGCGAAATCTTCGGTCAATCGCGCCAGGACGTTCACATCCACAGCGGCGCGAAGAGCAGCCTCGAAGCTCACACCGTCAATCTGGTAGAGGATCTGCTTGGTCAGGCGCATAGCCTGAGCACCCTGCTGCGCCAGATGCGTCAGGAACTCTTCGGATCTCGTCTCGAATTCCGCATCCGGGAAGACCCGCGAGACCAAGCCGAGGCGCTCCGCCTCGCTCGCCGTGATCCGACGCCCGCTCAGCATCAGCTCCGCCGCCTTCTTCTCCCCCACCGAACGCCGCAACAGCACGCTGACGATCGCCGGGACGAACCCGATCCGAACCTCCGGGTATCCGAATTCAGCGCTCTCGGCCGCGAGAACGATATCGCACGCCGTCGCCAGACCACAGCCTCCTCCCAGAGCACGCCCCCGCACGAGGGCCACAATCGGCTTCGTCATCCTCCGCATCTCGAGGAAGAGCTGCACCAGACGCTCCGCATCCCGCATCTTCTCGAACACCGCCGGATCGGCCGTCTGTTGCAGAGTCGTCACATCCAGCCCCGCGCAGAAGTCGTTCCCCACCGCCCCGAGCGCAATGACCTTCACCGCCGCGTCCTCCTCAGCGCGAGCCAGCGCGCGCCTGAGCCCCTCCAGCATCGGCGGATCGAGGGCATTGCGCTTCTCCGGCCGATGGAGTGCGATCCGCGCAATGGCGTTCTCCACCGAATAGAGCACGCGTTCGAGCGGTGTGGATGTCGTCATCATTCCTCCTCTCCGTGAAAAAGACCGAGACGACGAGCGCTCTCCTCGTCCACGTCAATCTCCATCCGCAGCAGCGCGGCGCTCAATGTCTTCCCCTGAGCATCGAGCCGCAGCGAGACCGTCCCTCCGCCGCCGAGCGCCTGATGCAAGAGGAAATTGAGCGCGTGGAGATTCGGCAGCTCGAAGCGCTCCACCGGACCGCGACAGAGGCCCCGAAAATGCTCCCGCACGCGCTCGGCTGTGACCTGCTCCACAAGCAGCGGATAGTATTCGGGCCGTCGAGCGATCACCCCGATGTTCGCTATATCCCCTTTGTCGCCCGACCGCGCATGCGCCAGTTTGTACAACGGCACCTTCATCGCTTCTCAGCCCTCAGCAGTCTATTATACACCCAGGCCAGAAGCGCTCCGGCGAGGAACCCGTAGATCACGCTCCAAACGAACCCGATCACACTCCCCCAATACGTCACCCGATAGCCGGGATAGAGCAAGCCCAAGCGGCTGAGATGCTCACCCCCTGCGCCTTTGATCGTAACCAGGAGGCTCACTCCGAGAATAATCACCCCCCACACCAAACCGACGGCCAAACCGAATGCTCTCACCTGAAGAGGCATCGCCCTCCTCCCTCGTGAATCTCGGGAGGACCTGCGCCTTCCTCCCGTCGGCCGCTACCATAGCACTGCCGTCCGAGGGCATGTCAAGTAGAAGCGCCCGACCCTCGATAGGGACCCCACGCGATCTGAGGAGTGCGTGGGGGCCCCCGATGTTGCCAGCACTGGGGAGGATCGTGTAAGATGAGGCTCGGACCATGGAAGCGTTCGCGCATAAGTTCACGCCGACCATGCAGCGAACAAACCTGTTCGCTGGTTGAGGCCGATTCGGCCTCTCCTCACGACAACGTCGCTCCCTACGCGAGCGATATCTTGTCCCCAGAAGGAGGAAACACTATGGAACCGGTCATCAAACTGCCGCACATCAAGACCGAGCTTCCGGGACCGAAAGCTCGAGAGATCGTGGAGAAGGACGCGCGATATGTCTCGCCGTCCTACACGCGCCCCTATCCGCTCGTCATCCGCCGCGGATTCGGCGCCATCATCGAGGACGTGGACGGGAACTACTTCCTCGACTTCAATGCGGGCGTCGCCGTCTGCAACACCGGCCACGCGCATCCGAAGGTCGTGGAGGCCATCGCGCGGCAGGCGGCAGAATTCATCCATCTGGCTTCGGCCGACTACTACTACCCGCACCTCGTGCACCTGGCGGAGAAGTTGCAGCAGGTCACCCCGGGCGATTTCCCCAAGCGGGTGCACTTCGGAAATTCCGGAGCAGAAGCTGTCGAGGGCGCCTTGAAAGTCGCCCGCTATGCCACAGGCCGCGATAAGTTCATCGCCTTCTATGGAGGCTTCCACGGCCGCACGCTCGGCGCCCTCTCGCTGACCTGCAGCAAGACGACGCAACGGCGCGGCTTCGGCCGTCAACTGCTGGATGTCACGCACGTCCCCTACCCGAATCCGCTTCGGTACCCGTATAAGACCGACGGAGAGGACGTCGGGCAAGCCTGCATCCGCTTCATCGAGGAGGTTGTCTTCAAGACGGCCGTTCCTCCAGAGGAAGTGGCCGCCATCGTCGTCGAGCCGATTCAAGGCGAGGGGGGATACATCGTCCCCCCGCGCAGTTTCTTCGACGGGTTGAATCGCCTGCGCGAGACCTATGGCATCCTCATCATCGCCGATGAGGTGCAATCGGGGATGGGGCGCACCGGTCGCCTGTGGGCGTGCGAACACTTCGACTTTGTGCCTGACATCATGGCCATCGCCAAAGGCATCGCGTCGGGACTTCCCCTTGGGGTCACCGTCGCACGCGCCGATGTGATGAGCTGGCCCCCGGGTGCCCACGCCTCCACCTTCGGAGGGAATCCGGTGGCCATCGCGGCAGCACTCGCGACGTTCGAGCTGTTGGAGAACGGCCTCATCGAGAACGCCCGCCTCATGGGCGATCGCTTGAAAAGCGGCCTCCAACAGGTGGCCGAGCGACACGCCGACTGCATCGCAGACGTGCGCGGCCTGGGCTTGATGATCGGCGTCGAAATTGTCCGCGACCGCCAGACGCTCACCCCCTATGTGGAACTGCGCGACCGCATCATTCAGGAATGCTTCCGACGCGGGCTTGTGCTCCTGGGCTGCGGGGAAACGGCCATCCGCTTCTCGCCGCCACTGATCGTAGACGCCGACCAGGTGGATTTCGCCGTGCAAGCGTTCGAGGACGCCCTCACAAGCGCCAAGTCCGCTCTGCGCTAGTCCCAACGTCCCCCCTGGGCGCTCCGACACCGCCCAGGGGGATCGGGAACTGCTCGCCGGACCATGGACAAGATGGAAGATGGCTGAATCCGAAGTGGTGCCGGGGGCGGGACTCGAACCCGCACGCCCTTTCGGGCAGGGGATTTTAAGTCCCCAGCGTCTGCCCATTCCGCCACCCCGGCCTTTCCCCCGACCGATGAGGGCAACACCGATCGCACCGTTTCCTCTCGAAGAAGCGAGCGACTCGACGCGCGCTCGACTCGCACTACTATATCACAGAGTGCCCGCGCGAAGAAATGGGTATGGTGACGCACCCTTTTCGCAGAGGAGTGACGCCGTTGACCGGGCGCTCCTCTGGCGTTATCTTGGGAACGGGCATGCCGGTAAGCGGCCGATGGCCAAGAGGCATGCCCGCATGGGGGAAACTTCTCGGAGGCTCCGGCCTCCGAGGCAGGGGTCGGTGAGCGACCCCCGTTGCCGGTTCTCGGGCCTCGGGTTTTCGCTCGGGGCCGCGACCGGAATATGCAGCCATTTGCGTAAGTCCTATCGCGGCGCCGAGAATGAAACATTCTCGGCGCGGGGTCGTCCGGCGCTCTCGGCAAGATCGCGCGGAGACCCGAAGGTGGTGGAGGTGACCGATGCGGAAGCGACACGCCCTATGCGCGGGAGTACTCGGATCTCTCCTTTTGGGGTTCACTCTGGGAACGTTCGCTCACCCTCGCGAGGGGGAAGGCCTACCGAGCTCACGCTCGCGTTCGGCTTCGGATACGCGGGTTACGGAGACACGTCTTGCGCTCGAGTGCGGGGCTGAACTGATCACGCTCTTCGCCCATTCTCCAGAGTATCCGGCACCGGTTCCGATTCTCTCGGTCCTGCGTGACACGTTGGGTGATGCTGATCGCGAGAATGATCTTCTGCGCTATGTGTGGATCTACACCTACGCCCCTCCGACGCTTCTGCAACGCATTGCCGCTGTGGTTCCGTTCCTCTATCATCAGGTGGCGACGCGCCGACAGGCCGATGCGCCTCCGCCGATCGCCGTGGATCTATCCGATCCGAAGCGATCCGTGTGGGGGAAGACGTCGCGCCTCATCGTCCAGAATGCTGTGCTCGACTCCAAGGGATGGCTCTTTCGCGCTCTGCCGCGGACGAAGCAACGGAATCTGGAGGAATATCGCGAGGCGCAGATCGTCAAAGCGCTAGCCGTCCTCTCTCTTTACGAGAAGACGGATACGGCAGCGCTGAGCGAGAGCGAGCTCACGCGGATCGCCGCCTTTCTCTCGCCCCCTACCCTACTTGGTGCCTTCTTGCACGAGCTGAGGCTCGCGGAACTGACGATGCGTCGGTCCCAGAAGAGCCGCGAGCGGCGGGCGACGAATTGGGACTTTCTTCGGCAGCGCGCCGAAGAGGAAGGGCTCTTCTTCGAGCCGCTCGGTCTGCCGGGGGAACCGCCCTCGCATGCCCTGCTGTGGGTCTCGCGGGAAGCGCTCCGGGAGAATTTCGGACGGCGCGCCTTCAACGCGCGATTCCTCAACATTAAGAATCCGTGGACGGACGAGCGGCTGCGGCAGTGGTCGGGATACACGAAGACGATCTATCTGGATCGAGAGAACCGGCGGGTGACGCCGGACCATCCGGAAGCGCGGGCGGTGGAGCTGATCCCGCTCGCGCTCTACGGTCTCGACTTCCCGAAGATCCCGATCCTGCTGGTGGATTTCCGAAGCGCGCTTCACGTCAAAGCGCGCGATGCCTCGGGGAAGGTGCTCGCGGATTCGGCGCGGTATCTTCTCGGCTTCTCTCCCTACGGAGACCTGAGCTATCTCCTGGCGCGATCGCTGCTGAACTACGTGACGCGGAAGAAGGGGATAGACCTCAATCAGCCGAGCCGCTTGAAGGCCTATGCGGAACTGAGCGCGCTTTTGCTGACCGATGATCAGTTAGATCCTCAGTTGAAGGCTGCGCTGGCGCGCCGCGCGGAGAAGGCACGCGCGTCGGTGGTGGAGAATTCGTTCCAGTACCAACCGGTGATTGCGACGCGACAGCACGAAGCGCTTGTGCGCGCGGCGACCGAGACGCCGTGGCTCGCCCGTCGGATCGAGCAGGATCGTCAGCGCGAATATCGGCGAGTGAGCCATGGGCGAGCGGCGCGAGTTCTTTTCGCACTGGCCCGCGCCCTGACGCTGGGGATCTACACTCATCGAGAGGAACCGACGCCGGAGCTGCGCGCGCGCGTTGATCTCGCTCGACGGATGGCCTTTCATCGCGCGCAGTTGGAAGCGGCCGTGAGGCGCTCCCTTCGCTTGGACGAGGAGCAGGACCTAGAGGCGCTGCGCGCTTCGCTCGAGTTCATCCGGACGCATGCGGACCTGGCCGGATCGGAGATCGTCGGCATGCTTGCGGAGGCCTACACGCGCTCGAGTGATCCGGAGTTCCGATGGATGTGCCTGCGCACGCTCGCGGCGATTCGGAGCGAGGCGGCACAGCGTGCTCTTGTGGCGCTCGAACGCGATGCCCGTGGAGACCCGATGCTCCGTGAGAAGCTTCACCGGGAGCGCGTCCGGAACGGCCGCGGGATGCCCGCGCCTGTGGCCAATGGCTCGCTCCCCCTGGTGAGAGACCCTTAGTCAGGACTCGACATGACGTGCCCTCGACGCGCGATCAGCATCCTTCTGCTCGCCCTCCTCGCAGAGGGGGTGGGGATCCGACCACTCCGAGCCGAGGACCGCGCGACTTCTCCCGCGCGATCTGTGCGGCGGATTATCATCCTGCGCTTTGATGGGCTTCCGCCCGATCTCCTCTGGCGATACGTTCAACAGCGAAATCCGCACACGGGCAAGAGTTACCTCCCGTGGATTCGGCGCGTCTTCTACGAAGAGGGCATCGTCTTTGAGCACTTCTACACGCGCGGACAATCGCTCTCGGGTCCCTCTTGGGCGATGCTCGCCACGGGCCGGCCACAGCCGCTCGTGTCGAACGTGGAGTTGGATCGAGCGACCGGGCGGTTGGAGGACTATTTGAACAACGTCCTGATCCAATACGAACTGCTGCGCGGTCGGCGTCTTCATGCGCGGGTGGTGGAGGTGCTGGACGAGCGGGGAGCATCTCTCATAGAGGACCTCTATGAACCGGAGCAGAAGCGGATCGGACTCGAACTGATCCGCCGCGGGACGAGCTGGACGGCTTTGGCGCGGACGCTGCAGGCGCGATTCCCGCACCGCTCGATGGAGGAGCTGCTGGCTCGATGGCTCGGCGGCTTCGACTCGCACGAAGCTTTCGACATGGCCAATGAAGAGCATCTTCTGGAGAATCTGAAGGACCCGCGCTTTCTCTATCTCAGCGCATTTTATTCGCTCTTCGACCACTTCGTGCACACGAACAACGACGAGGAACTGATCCGACACCTGCTGCAGCGCGTGGACCGCACTGTCGGACGCCTGTACACGGCCATCCGCGAGGGGCCGTACGCCGAGGAGACGGTCCTCGTCCTCATCTCCGATCACGGCATGACGACGCGCCCGGATATCTACAGCCAAGGGTTCAACCTCGTGAACTACTTCACGCGCGCCGAGTGGGGAGGGCACCACGTTCTGACCAAGCGGGCGAATTGGCACGATTTCCAATTCCGCAGCCTGAATTTCCTCGCCCAAGGTTTCGTCAATCCGAGCCGCGAATCGCCCTATCTGAAGGGGCAGGCCCATTATCCGACGCTCTTCCTCGACTATGATGGAAACGAACGGGCGATGCTGCATTTTCGGAACTCCGATCTGAACCTCCTCCATCTGCTTCTGCGGGAAATGAAGCGGCGCCATCCGGAGCGCGTGGCCAACGCTCTGCGCGCTCTCTTCTTCGAGGTCATCGAGAGGAACCGCGCGCGCTGGGACCGCGAATGCGCGGACGTGCGCGAAGAGCTGTGGGCGATGGAGAGATGGATGGAACGCCTCCGGCATGCGCTCTCTTCCCTTCCCTCGGAACAGGAAGTTCGGCGGAAGGAGCTGAGCGTGCAGATGAAGAACGTGGCCGAGTACCGCGCCGAGTACGAGGCGTATCTTCGGATGCTCTCGACTCTGCTCGCGCTGCGACAGGACTCCTTCGATCCCCGCGCCGTGCGTCCGGACGACCTCATCCGGCCGCGAGTGTTCGGTGCGCGCAATTCCGTCTTTCAGTTGCAAAACTACGTCGTGGGACTGAAGGATGGAACGATTCACCTGCGCCCGGACGGACGGGTGGACGAAGAGGCGACGTTTCGTCGAATCAATTACCTTCGGCTGCTGAAGGAGCATCGGGTGCTCAACAACCCGCAGCCGCACGTCTCGCCGTACCCGGTCGACTTCATCGCCCTGCGCATCCCATACGAGGAGATTCAAACGGCGCTGCGCGGGACGCCCCTGGATACAGGTGAGGACGTGGTCTGGCTCTACGGAGGCGAAGACCATCAGGCGCTCATCGTGGCGAAACCGTCTGCACCCGGCGGGGGATCGAGGCTTCTGCGCTACGTGCCCATTGCCCGACTGAGACAAACGGCCGATGGAACCATCACCTTCGAGCGGCGGGAGTTCCAGCCGGGCTTCCCGCTGGCGCTCTGGGAGGACGAGAATCTCTCGGTCGCGGGAGATCGGCGGGCGTGGTTGGAGGAATTTCACTCGGAGCGCGAATGGATCGAGGCGACGCACCGAACGCGGTATGCGATCGCCGTGGTGGGGTTGTATGATCTGTTCGGCGCGTCATGGCAGACGATCCCAACGCCCGTGCCCAGTCTGGAACACGTGCGCACTGTGGCGCAGGGGGGGGACACGGCAGCCGAAGAGATGCTCCTGCGGCGATTCTTCGCGCGGCGACGCCGGAACATGGAGCCGGATCTCTTGCTTCACGCGAACCCGTACTGGAATTTCAACATTCGCGATTTCAATCCGGGCGGCAATCACGGGAGCCTCTTCCGCACGGCGACGCACGCGACGTGGATGATGTGGGGGGGACGCCGGACGGGTCTCAAACGGGGCTATCTGGTGACGCGTCCGTATGAGAGCCTGTCCTTTGTGCCCACGATACTGGAGGTGATGGGGATAGCGGACGGACCGGTGAGCGGAGTCGCAGAGGCGAAAGGATTCCGAGGACTTCCGGGGGAGGTCGTGTGGGAGGTCTTCGATGAGCGTTCGGTGGCGCGATAACTTGGTCGTGGGTTCTCTGCTGCACCATCCGAAGCGCACGGCGGCGAGTGTGCTGGGCATCGCCACAGCGATGACGCTCGCGCTGATGACCGGCGGGCTCGTGCGCGGGATCTTGAAGGAGCGAGGTCGGCGCGAGGCGAGCATTGGCGTGGAGATCCTTGTGCGCGAGCGCGGGACTATTGGACTCACGCCGGGGGGCGCGACGCTCACGCTGCCGGAGGCTCTCGCCGCTACGATCGCTTCTGTCCCCGGTGTGAAAGGGCTCACGCTCGTCGGCCAGTATCTGCAGCCGACGGGGCGCGGTCTGGATCTCCGACTCGTCGAGGGGATCACATACGACGAATACGCGCGGCTCACGGGCTTGCGCCTTATCCAAGGACGTGGATTGAAGGGTGGGGACGAAGCCATCATTGACCAGGTGCGCGCGCTCTCGCGACAGGCTCGCGTGGGCGATACGATTGAGATCTTCGGCCGACCGTTCCGCATCGTCGGCATCTACGAGCCACCGCTTGGTCCGCGGATCAAGATTCCCTTGGAGACTATGCAGCGAGCGCTGGGCGCCGAAGGGCGAGTCTCGGCTGTCCTCGTCAAATGCGCGCGCCCACAGGATCAGGAAGCGATCGCCGCCGAGCTGCAACGCCGACTCCCTGACCGCCAGGTCCTCCTCACGCGCGACCTCCCTCGCCTTTATGCCGACGGAACCCCGCTGATCAATGGATTCCTCACAGCCATCCTCGCCGTTGCGGCTATTGTGAGCACACTCCTTGTCGCGCTCACAATGTACACGACCGTTCTCGAGCAAACCCGCCACATCGGCATCCTGAAGAGCCTTGGTGCGTCCAAGGCCTTCATCGTCGCGCTCATCGAGAAGCAGGCACTCGCTCTCAGCGGCCTCGGCCTCCTGCTCGCTCTTCTTGTCTCGCTCGGGCTCAAGCATGCCGTGGATGCGCTCACGGTGCTCCGTGTGGAGCTGGAAGCACGGTGGGTGCTTGCGACCATGGCTACCGGTGTCGGGAGCGCTGCCCTAGGGGCTCTCTATCCGGCTCTCCGCGCTGCCCTCCAAGACCCCATCCGCGCTTTGAGACACGAATGATCCCCACGACCTCGAGGGAGGAGGCGTTCACACCTCGTGCTTGTCTGATCAGCCCCCGCTCGGGTAGACTTTTGCACTTACGCTCTAGGGAGGTGCCGCGCATGGATGCTGCACGCCTCATTCGTGTGGCGCACAGTCCGGATCCGGATGACGCGTTCATGTTCTACGCGCTCGTACACGGGAAGATTCCCACCGAAGGCTTTCGGGTCGAGCACGTGCTCAAGGACATCGAATCGCTCAACCGCAGCGCTCTGAACGGCGAGTATGAGCTGACGGCACTCTCGTTCCACGCCTACGCGTACGTCGCCGAGAAATACGTGCTCTTGACCAGCGGCGCGAGCATGGGGGAGGGTTATGGCCCCATCCTCGTCGCCCGCGAGGACTTCGGCATGGAAGATCTCGCCCGAATTCGGATCGCCGTGCCGGGAACGCTCACGACGGCATTTCTCGTGCTTCGCCTCATCGTCCCGGAGGTTCGCCACGTGGTCGTCCCGTTCGATCGCATTCCGGAATATGTCGCCGAAGGGCGAGCGGACGCGGGACTTCTCATCCATGAAGGGCAACTCACGTATCCGGCGCTCGGATTGCGAAAGATTCTCGACCTCGGTCAATGGTGGTCGAAGCAGACGGGGCTCCCTCTGCCGCTCGGGGGGAACGCTGTGCGGCGCGATCTCGGCGCGGATGTACATGGCGCGCTCTCTCGATGGCTCGCTCAGAGCATTGCGTATGCACTCGCCCACCGCGACGAAGCGCTCGGCTATGCGCTGCGCTTCGGACGCGGTTTGGACCCGGAATCGGCCGATCGCTTCGTCCGCATGTACGTCACCGAGCTGACGCTCGAGTGCGGGGAGCGCGGAAAGGCGGCTATTCGCCAACTCTTGCACATGGGGTATGAGCGCGGTGTCCTCCCCCACCCCGTCACGGTTGAATTCGTCGAATGAACACCACCTCACGCGAGAGGGAACGCGATGAAGATCGAAGGCACACACACGCTCAAAGCACGACGGGAAATGGTATGGCGGCTGTTGAACGATCCGCAGGTGATCGCGCGATGTCTGCCCGGATGCCAGAAGTTGGAGCCACAGGGTGAGAATACGTACACAGCCACCCTCACCGTAGGTGTCGCCTCCATTCGCGGAACGTATGCGGGGACGATCCGGCTGACGGATCTCGTCCCTCCCACCCGTTATGGAATTGCTTTCGAGGGAAAGGGGCCACAGGGCTTCGCCAAAGGAACGGGCGCAATCGTCCTAGAAGGGCAGGATGCGGAGACGATTATCCACTACTCCGGGGATGTACAGGTCGGTGGCCCGATCGCCGGCGTCGGGCAGCGCATGCTGCAGGGGACAGCGCGCATGCTCGCCGGACAATTCTTCACGGCATTGGAAGCGGAGATCGGAGCGCTTCAGAAAGCGGAGACCACGGGAACGCCTCCGATCCCTCCCCGACATGGGATTGTCCTGACTCTCCTGCGATACGTGTGGGCTCGGATTCGGAGCTTCTTCCGAAGGAAGTGATACGAGGCCACGCGATTTGTGCGTGCGCGAGCGAACGGCGAAAGGATCGGGAAGAATTCCCGTGAGCCCGGTGTTGACAGCGCACGCCACCTTCATTACAGTACGCACCTGGCGTCGGGCGCACGAAGGCTCCCGGCGGATGCCACACGGAGGAGGGCATGCCATGCGAGCGTTCGACAGAAGGATGTTTTCTGCCGGTTGCGGACGGCAAGTGGGAGCCACGTTTCTCACAGCTCTTCTGCTTCTGTCTTTCCCTGCCCTTCATTTCGCCCAGAATACCCTGCAGCGACTCGTCGGAACGGGCGAGCTTCCCCCACCGGGATCCTATGAGTACCGCTTGAGCGTGGTGAACAACTCCGGCATTGATATTCGGCAAGGTCTGTTCGCTCGCGTGATCTATCGGGGGAAATGGCTGGGTCCGGTTCTGCGCGATCACCAGATCACGGCTGCGCGAGACGTCGCCTTCATCCTCGCTGAAGAGACGGGCACGCTTCGCGGAGCCATCTTTCTCCGGGAAGCCACGACGGGCACAGTGCGGCGGATCGTTCAAATCGGCGATCCCACGCCCGAAGGTGAAACCTTCACGCGCCTGCTGGAGTTCTCGCTCAATGACTCCCGACAGATTCTCTTCACGGCGGAAACTTCGGGACCGCCACTGGAAGACGGGATTTCGCGCGCCGGACTCTTTCTGGCGAACGACAGCGGGATTCGCACGCTGCTCATGACGGGAGCGACGACGCCGGAGGGGACGATCCTCGGCTTCTCGAGTCCGCGCTTGACCAATGATGGTTCCGTCTACTTCACGGCCTCCGTGCGAACGGCGCAGGGAGCCGTCCAGACCGTGATCTTCCGTCGCATGGGACAGTCCCTCGATCGGCTCGTGCGCACGGGAGATGCTGTAGCTGCAGGGGGAACGCTCACGACGCCTGTCCTTCAAGCAGTGAGCCCACTCGGGGATGCGATCGCCTTCCTGGACCAGACAGAACGAGCGCTCTATGTGAAGCGGGATTCCTCCGTGATCCGCGTCGCCAAGATCGGTGATCCGGCGCCGGGTTCCTCAGGGGGAACATTCGAGGACATCCTCCCTCCCGTCAACACGATCTTTCCCGCTCTGCCTTTTTTGACCTCCCCCAACTCGCTGACCTCCGGCGGTGATCTCGTCTTCATCGGAGCATTTCGCCGACCGAATCAGCAGAATCCGACCTTCGCCCTTTATCGGCATACCGGAAGCACCCTTCAGGAGATCGTCCGGACCGGACAGAACGTCGGAGGCTTCTCCATCCAGTTCCTCACGGCTCCGACCTTCGGCGATGGAGGGGTGATCTACTGCGGTGCTGCCTCTCAGGCCATTCTCGGCGGCGGAATTCTTCGCATCGCGGGGAATCAGCGACAGGCTCAGCCATTTCCCGGAGCAACGCCAACGGAGGAGAACCTGCCCCCTTATGCCATCAATCGCCAGGGCCATGCCGTGTATGATCACATTGCCATCGCGGTGAACCCAAACTTCGGAACGCCGACGGGTCCTTTCGATAGGCCCGCCTTCGGCATAGACATCTCGCTCCGGCTCCATACCGGATCGCCATCTCCGGAGACGCTTCTCGGTCCTGTCGTGTCGGCCCCTCTGGACAGCCCATTCCTCGGCTTCTCGAACTTCGCGGCTCACCGCAGCGGCGATCTTCTCTTCATCGGGAACGTGAGCGGGGGGCGAAATCTCTTTCGACTCCGAGAGAACGGAATGGACCTCGTGATGCGTTCGGGTCAGACGATCGAAGGACTCACGGTGCGCTCCGTCACCGAAGCGGCGATCAATGACGCGGGAGTGATCGCTGTGCAGGCGGAGATCGAAGACGGATCCGCTCTCTTCGTTCTCCGAGCGGGAACCTTCCGGAAGGTGATGGCTTCCGGAGATGTCGTCTTCAGCAAACGCGTCGTTGACATCTTCGACATCAGTGTGAACCAAGGGGGAGAGATAGCGTGCATTGTGAATCTGGCCGACGATACGGGGGCGAACGTGCAGAACCTCGTGCTTCTGCTCCGACCGACGGCGACCGACTACAGCCTCGATCCCTTCCGAGTCATTGATCTGACTGCGCTCCCCAGCATCCGAGGTGCGCGGCCCATCTTCTTCATGGACGTCGCGCTCGCTGACACTGGCGCGATGGCTCTTACAGCGCGCGCGCCGCGCGATGAGGCCGTTATCCTCGCGACACCGCGACAGACAGGCGCGGGCTACACCTTCCAGAAGATCGCCGAGAGCGATGGTGCGACGCCCATCGGCGGCAAGTTCCGTCGAGGGTCGGAGCTGCAGCTTGGGGGATTTTCGCCCGAAGTCTTCTCTTCTCTTCAGATCACCCCTCAGGGGGCTATAAGCTTCATCGGCGAGGTGGACCAATCGGGAAGCCCGCGGCGCGCGATCTTCTCCTACGCGGGGGGGACACTGACGAAGGTCGTCGCCGATGGGGATGCGACGCCTGAAGGATCGCCGATTGAGCTTCTGCCGTTTCACAGCCTGGCGCCGACAGGGGAGATCGCTTTTCTGAGCCTCACTTCCGGCGAGCCGAACCTCTACCTGTGGAGGCAAGGGGCGCTCACGCGGCTCCTCACTGCTCGACAATCGGGGCCCTCCGGAGAGTTGGTGATTCCGGTGCCGCCGCTTCTGGCGACCAACGGACGAGTCGTCTTCGTGGGCGTCTTGCTGAACGCTGACTCACGGATGGCGATCTACGCGCTCGCCGTGCGGTGAGCGGCCTCGATTCCTCCGGCTCAGAGAAGGCGTTTCGTCTGGGTCCAGAGGCTCCACGCCCAATCGGCGAGGGTATGCGCGGCTGCTCCCCACCAGAGGCCGAAGCCGAGAGCGAGCCAATACCGTCGCTCCACAGAGCGGACGAGGTGCTGTATCAGCGCAAGCGCCTGCTGCCAACTCTCCCACGATCCAGATCGCCCGTGGAAGAGATGCCAGAGGAGAATTCCTGCCGTCCCGAGAACGGCGAGCATCAGGCAGAAGTAGAGGATGCGCACCAGCGGGCCAAGCAGGAGTCCGTGCGAGAGCCGCGAGCGGTGGCGAATGAGCACCTGATACGGCCACCAAAGGACTCGAAGCGGTCCCCACCGAGCATAGGGTGTGCTCGGGATGTCCAGATCAGGATTGAACAGGAACCCGGAGAAGAGCATGGCGAGCGTCACCACCCACGCCAGATCGCGGCTTCCCGTGAATGCCTGCGTCAGAAGGAACGTGGGCAGTGCCAGCGCCAGCGTGATCGCATCATGCGTCTTCGCCCGAGGCATCTGCTCCCCTCTCTGACGACTCCATTTTACGAACGAACGCGGCACGCGGCCAAATGGACTTCTTCATTCCCCTCTGAGGAGTTGCTATAATTGCGGCTTCGGTCTTCGGAGGTCGAACGGAGGGGAACGGCCGAATATGGTGCAACTGACGACACTCGATTGGGTCTGGATCGTGCTGTATTTGCTTCTGATGGTAGGCTGCGGCTTGCTCTTTTACCGATTGGGCAAGCGCTCGGAAGCGGACTTCTTCCTCGCCGGGCGTGGCCTGCCCTGGTGGCTGCCGGCTACTTCCGTCTACGCGACGCATACGGCGACGGACACGCCGATGTGGGTCACCGGCGTGGTCTACCAACATGGATTGCGCGGGCTTTGGTATACGTTCTTCTCCGCCTGGTGCGCGATCAGCGCATTTGTCAGCGCGCGCATCTTCCGCCGCTCGCTCGCCTATAGCCAGGCCGAATGGCAGAGCGTGCGCTTCAGCGGATTGGGGAGCGAACTCCTGCGCGGATGGATGGCCGGGTGGATGGTCTTCATGAACATGTTCATCCTCGGATGGGTGGGCATCGCGATGGGAAAGCTCTGCCACCTCGTCTTCGGATGGCCGGACTGGGTGGGCCTTGTGTTCTTCTCGACGGTATGCGCCATCTACGTCCTGGCTGCCGGGTACTGGGGAGTTGTCATGGCCGATTTTCAACAAGGGGTCATTGCTTTCATCGCCATTCTCATCGTCTCTCTGTGGGGGATCGTCGAGGCCGGCGGACCACAGCACATCGTCTCGAAGCTTCACGCCATGGGAGAGGGATGGCGCGCCAATCCCTTCGCCTTCACGGGCCTCTTCTCAGGGGATTTCCCCATCGCGTGGTTCGTGACCATGCTCATCATCGCCATCATTGGGGGATTTGGAATGGGGACGGCCATTGACTGGTACGTCGAAGCCCAGCGCATCCAATCGGCGCGGACGGTGCGTGATGCCGCGTATTCGATCTGGTGGGGAACACTCCTCGTCCTCATGCGAAATGCCCTCTGGGCCGCCGCGATCTTGGGCTTCTACGTTCTCTATCCGAATATCCCCGATCGCGCGCAGTACGAGCTGGGATGGTATCGGCTCGGGTTGGAATTCCTGCCCACTGGCCTACTGGGCTTCTTCCTCGCAGCGATCGTTGCCATCCACCTCTCGACGGTGGCCTCGCATTTGAACCTTGGAGCCGTATACGCGACGCGCGATCTCTACCACCACTACGTCAACCCGAACGCCTCGGAGCGGGAACTGGTCTGGGCGGGACGCATCTCGACGTTGCTTGTGCTCATCGGCTCGTTCTTCTACGGTCTGATGATGGAGGAGATCACGAAATGGCTCATCTTCGCCCTCTGGATCATGGCGGCCGGGGTGTGGTTGCCGAACATCTTGCAGGTCGTCTGGTGGCGGTTCAACGCATGGGGATATCTGATCGCGTGGATCGCGAATCTCGGGCTGAGCTGGCTCATCGTCTGGGTCCTGCCGGCCTTCGGCGTGCTCCCGCATCTGCCCGACTACGTGCAATTCTGGATCCTGATGGGGGTGGGCGCGCTCATCTACGTGCCGGTGACCTATGCAACCCCCCCGGAGGACATGCGACAGCTTGTGCGCTATTACGTCATGTCGCGCCCCATCGGATGGTGGGGACCGGTGCGCGCTGAAGCCGAGCGCTTGGGAGTGATCGCCCCGCGCAATGTGACGCGCCACTCTCTCTTCAAACGCGACTGGTCGGCTGAAGAAGCGGAGGAATGGACGCGCGAAGACTGGATCACAATTCTCATCTCCCCCCTCGCCTACATGGCCATGATGCTCGGCGTGGCGCTCGCGCTCCTGCGGATGTGGAGCGGCGTGCTGCTCCTTGGCGCCGGGATCCTCTTGACGGTCGCGATGCACCGGATCATCGATCCGAAGCTGAAGGCCATCTCGGCCGAATACGAGAAGAAGCAGAAAGCGTATCTCGAAGAGTTGGACAAGATCATCCGCTGGGAGGGAGTGCGATGAACGAAGGACTCTCGGTCCTCATCGGTCTCTCCATCGCCTACGTGGCGTCGTTCCTCGGAATGCTCTTCGCGTACATCGCCTATCGCCGGCGACAGCGCGAACGGGCATCGGCGAGGAAGGAGGACCGCCATGCCTGAGGGCATGCTCCTAGGGGAAGCGGCGCGCTCCTCGAGCGTCTTCTGGGGAATCCTCGTGCCGTCCTTGATCTTCCTCATCTCCTTCGTGGTGACTTATGCGCTCTACCGGAAGTTCGCGCCGAAGGAGCCGCGATCGGACGAGGGGGAGCATTTGCGCCCGCACGTCAAACCGTGATATGATGAAATTCCCAATGAGGATCGCGTAGAGAACCATAGGCCAGGGAACGGACTGATGTCGGGACATTCGAAATGGCACCAGATCAAACATAAGAAGCTCGCCGCCGATGCCAAGCGAGGGAAGCTCTTCAGCAAGCTGATCCGTGAGATCAGCGTCGCGGCTCGACTGGGCGGAGGGGATCCGGAGGCGAATCCGCGCCTGCGAAAGGCGATCGCCGAGGCGAAGGCCAATAACATGCCGCAGGAGACCATCCAGCGGGCCATTGATCGCGGAACGGGGAAGATTGCCGGAGAGCAATACGAAGAGGTGATCTACGAGGGCTATGGCCCGGGCGGCGTCGCCGTTCTGGTCGAAGCGCTCACGAGCAATCGGAATCGCACCGTGTCCGAACTGCGGCACATTTTCTCTCGATACGGCGGGAACCTCGGCGAGAGCGGATGCGTCGCGTGGATGTTCCAAAAGAAGGGCTATATCGCCGTGGAGAAAGGTGCGCTCTCGGAGGAGGCGATCTTCGACCTCGCGTTGGAGGCAGGCGCTGAAGACGTGCGCGCCGATGAGGAGGGGAATTACGAGATCCTCACGGCTCCTGAGGATTTCGATCTCGTCCTGGAGAAGGTCAAGCAAGCTGGGATCCAACCCCTCACGGCCCAGATCACGATGATCCCTCAATCCTCCATTCGTCTCGAGGGGAAAGAGGCCGCGATGATGCTCAAGCTCATGGATGCGCTCGAAGACCACGATGACGTGCAGCGCGTCTCCGCAAACTTCGATATTCCGGCCGAGGAGATGGCGCGGGTCGAGCTCTCCTGAATGCTCCGAGGCATCGAGCGCTGCAGGGCTCCTCGCTCAAGAGCCGCAAGAAACGGTGGCGCACCGACGTCTGCACATGGCACGGATGCGGAGTGCCGCGAGTTCTTCCCCTACTCCGGGTCAGAACGAAATGGTCCCCTCAGCCCCTCGACGGTCGCGCACACCGCGATCGCACCCGCATGAGCTTCCTGCGAGGGACAAGAGGGTCATCCCCATCGGGCCGCCGCGATCTTCCCGGTGACATCGGAGACTCTTCATCCGGAGATCCGGGAATCGCGTCGAAAGCGAACACCCACGGAGCGAGTCGAGGACGCATGAGGAGACGTCATTCTCCTCGAGTCCGGCGATTCTCAACGTGCGAACGCGTCACTTCTGCGCGAGTCGCTTCTTGACCGATGCGACCTTGCTTCGCATCGTCACAGCCTTGTCCCGGCGATCATCAATGGTGATGGTCGTGATGACGCGCTGGACACCGTGCCGAAAGGCCGCTTCGTGCATCTTCCGCGCTAGGGAGAGGGCCTTCCTGAGATCTCCCTCGAACAGTGTCCCCATCGGAGAGATCTCGTAGGGAACGCCCGCCTTCTCCAACACGCGAACGGCTCCGGCGATATGATCGCCGAGGCTCGGCGTCCCAGTCCCAACGGGAACGACGCTGACCTCGACAAGCGCCATAGCCTTCCTCCTCAAGGAGCGTCCTGTCCCCGACGCGAGCGCGCCGGGCGGGGAGCCGATCGCTCGACTCGGGGTCGAGGGAGTGTCACCGTGAGCACGCCTTCGCTCAAGCGAGCCCGTGCGCGCGCCGGGTCAATGGGCTGCGGGAGCCACACCTCGCGGAAGACTATTCCGTAGCGGAATTCATCCCTGTGGACGCGCACGTCTTCCGCCACGCTCTCGGCGCGCGCCTCTCCGAGAAGAAGGAACCGCTCCGCCTCAACCGAGAGGCGGAGGTCTGCAGCATGAACTCCCGGAAGTCGAAATTTCAAGACGAACGCCCGCGGATGTTCTTCCAGGCGCAGCTCCGGCTTCCACACGAGCTGGCTCTCCGCCGTCAACCAATCGTCCAACTCACGTCCCGGCGCGTATCCCCGCCGCGCCGCCAGCTCATAGGCTCGCTCGGCGATCTGCGCCCGAATTCGATCAGCCTCTTCACGAAGAGACGACGAGTACGCATGAAGACGAACGATCGCCATCTTCCCTTTCCTCGAAAATCGGAGGCTCCACCGAGTCCCCCCAAGATCTCACGTCGCTTCTCATTGAAAACACCCGCGTCAATTGTACGCCATAGAAGAAGAGGAGACAACGCGCGCTCCTCGACTTCGCGAGGGAGACGACCGGAAGCGACGGAACGGCCGCCTGCTCGCGGGTCACCTCCGCATGAGGAAGCCCGTCGAGCGCCTCACCGGTCATAGTTCGTGACCACGCATCCGGCAAGATTCGAACCGACGCGTTTCGCGCGATCCGTGGAGGTAAACCCACTCGTTTCGCACTCCGGTGCGTTGACACCAACTTCTCGCGCGTGGCACAATCCTCTCTCGCCCGAGGACAAAAGCCGATATCACGGGTGTCGGATCGCCTCGAAAGAGGGGTCCGTGGAGAACACGGCGAAAGGAGGATGACGCTTATGGCGCTCACTTGATGGAGACCGTTCCGAGAATTGGAGATGTTCCGGCGGGAGATAGACCGCCTCTTCGATGAGATCTTCGAACGGGAGTTTCCGGCTCCCCGTCGAGCGCGAGAGATCACTCGCGTCTTCGCTCCGGCCGTGGACATGTATGAGAAGAAGGACGAGATCGTGATCAAAGCGGAGCTGCCAGGGATGAACCGCGATGACATCAGCATCGAGCTGACCGAAGATGCGATCACGCTCTCCGGGGAGATCACGCGCGAGGAGGAGGCGAAGGAGGCCGACTACTACTGCGCCGAGCGGACGTATGGGAAATTCTCGCGCACGATCGATCTGCCTGTGAAGGTCAACATCGAGAAGGCGGAAGCGACGTACAAGGATGGGATCCTCGAGATTCGACTGCCCAAGGCCGAGGAAGCCAAGCGCAGGGAGATCAAGCTGAAGGTGGGATGAGAGCCGCGCAGTCGAAGATCCTCCTTCGTGATGGAGACGCTTCGGTTTCGCAGGAGGAGGGCTTCTACCGATGAGACACGCCGTGCTCTCCCGGTCCATGGTTGCGATGGGGCTTTTCGCTCTGACGATCGGAGCGACCCCCGGTGAGCATCGCGAGGGATATGGGAGAGTCTCGAACGGGTCGGCGCAAGAAGAATCGGTCGCATCCGCGCTCCGTCACGCGCGCCAGCTCGCCGATGAACTGCTCGACAAGGTCCGGCGGCTCCTTTTGACAGAGCTGGAGAAAGGCGGATACGAAGGTGCCGTGCGCGTCTGCTCGGAGGTCGCGCAGGAGATCCCACGCGAGATCGAAGCGCGAACGGGCGCTTCGATTCGACGCGTGAGCGTGCGATATCGGAATCCGAAGAACGCTCCGGACGAGTACGAGCGGCGGAAGCTCGAAGAGTTCGAGCGACAGCATCGTGCGCGAGCGCTCCCGGACGAATCCGCCGAGGTGGTGCGCGAGGAGGGTCGGACATATCTCCGATACATGCGGCCGATTCTCGTTGGCCCCTTGTGCATCACGTGCCATGGACCCAAGGACGCTCTTCCTTCGTCCGTGCGCGCGATCCTCGCCGAGAAATATCCGGACGACCGCGCGACTGGGTATCGTTCGGGCGATGTGCGAGGGGCGGTGAGCGTCACACTTCCTCTCGGCTCACGGCCGTGAGTCGTCTCCGTCGTTCGAGAGGCGACGAACCGACGACGGCCGGGGCAAAACACGGCAGCTCCGGAGCAGCTCGCCGGAATCTGCACCGCGACGGTGGAATTATTGCCGCCCGGATACGGAAGCGGTAAGATAAACACGTCATGGCAGAGCTACGCCTCTCGCCGAACGCGCGTCGCGTCCTAGAAGCTCGCTATCTACGGCGAGATGCGGAGCGCCGTCTCGTGGAGACTCCCGAAGAGCTCTTTGCGCGCGTGGCGCGAGCGATCGCTGAGGCGGAGCTGCTATTGGGAACGGCTGAGAAAGCGCGTCGGTGGGAGGAGATCTTCTACGAGCTGCTCCTCTCGCGCGACTTCCTGCCCAACAGCCCCACGTTGATGAACGCGGGAACCCCCCTCGGACAACTGAGCGCCTGTTTCGTGCTCCCGGTGGGAGACACGATGGAGGAGATCTTCGAGGCTGTGAAACAAATGGCGCTTGTGCAGCGCACGGGCGGCGGCACGGGCTTCTCCTTTTCCCGACTGCGTCCGAAGGGGGATGTCGTCGCCTCGACAGGGGGAGAGGCCTCGGGACCGGTCTCCTTCATGAAGATCTTCGACAGCGCCACCGAGCATATCAAGCAAGGCGGGAAGCGGCGCGGGGCGAACATGGGCGTCTTGCGCGTAGATCACCCGGACATCCTAGAGTTCATCACGGCCAAGCGTGACGAGAGAACGCTTCAGAATTTCAACATCTCTGTCGCCGTGACGGACGCGTTCATGGAGGCGGTCCGTCGCGACCAGGAGTACGAGCTGATCAATCCGCGCACAGGGCGCGTCGTTCGGCGGATGAGCGCCCGCTGTGTCTTCGAGGAGATCGTTCGCGCGGCCTGGCAGACAGGAGACCCCGGGCTGCTCTTCCTCGATGCCATCAACCGCGCGAATCCCACGCCGCACCTGGGCGCGATCGAGGCTACGAATCCCTGCGGGGAGGTCCCTCTGCTTCCCTACGAATCGTGCAATCTGGGCTCCATTAACCTGGCGCACATGCTGCGCGAGCGCGAGGGGCGTGCCGACGTGGATTGGGAGAAGCTGCGCGCGACGGTCCGAAAAGCCGTGCGCTTCCTCGATGATGTCATCGAAGTGAATCGGTATCCGATTCCGGAGATTGAGCGCATGACGCGCGGGAACCGGAAGATCGGCCTCGGCGTGATGGGCTTCGCCGAACTGCTGATCCGGCTCGGTCTCTCCTATGACTCGGACGAGGCCGTGGCGCTGGCCGAGCAGGTGATGCAAGCGATCGCCGAGGAGGCGCTGGTCGCGTCGGCCGAGTTGGCCGCGGAGCGCGGTGTTTTCCCGAACTGGAAGGGGAGCGTGCACGAAGCCCGCAATCACCCTGTGCGCCACGCCACGCTGACGGCGATCGCGCCCACAGGGACGATCAGCATCATCGCCGACACAAGCGCGAGCATCGAACCGCTCTTCGCCCTGGCCTATCGGCGGACGCACGTACTGGGCGGACAGACGCTCTACGAAGTGAATCCGTTGTTGCTCGAATACCTGGACCGCTATGGCCTCAGGGCGGAGGACGTCCTGGAGGCCGTTCTCGCGCGAGGGCGCTTGCGCGACGTCGCGCAGGTTCCCGAGGAGGTGAAGCGGCTTTTTGTGACGGCCTTAGAGATCCCGCCCGACCGCCATCTCCGCATCCAGGCGGCTTTCCAGCGCGCTGTGGATAACTCCGTCTCTAAGACGATCAACCTGCCTGAGGAAGCCACCGTTGAGGAGGTCGCGCGCGCCTACTGGCACGCGTGGGAGTTGGGACTGAAAGGGATCACGATCTACCGCTACGGGAGCAAGTCCGCGCAGGTCTTGGAACTCGGCGTGGATGAGGAAGCGCACCACTATGACCATGCCTCTCGATGCGACCCCGAAGAATGCCGCGTTTGAACGCGCGATGCCGACCTCTATGGTGCTCACGCCGATCGGCGTCGTGCGGAGCCCCATCTCCGACCGGCAGGCGATGCCAACCTTTGGCGTCCCTGCTCGGGTGGAAATCTTCCCCGAATTCGCCGACGGCTTGCGCCACATTCGGAAGCACACGCACGTGTGGATCCTCGCGTGGCTGCATGAAGCCGATCGCACGCGGCTGTTGGTGACGCCGCGGGGCGTGAGCGATCAGAGCGAAGCCGGTTTGCACGGAGTCTTCGCCGTGCGCTCGCCCACACGACCGAACCCGATCGCGATGACGGCCGCTCGGATCGAACGGATCGAGGGGACCTCGCTGTATCTGGATCGCTTGGATCTCGTGGACGGCACGCCCGTTGTAGACGTGAAGCCGTATTTTCGCAGCCGCGATGCCATCTATGCCGCGCGCAACGAACAGATCGGGCGACCGGCGGATCGTCCTGCGCTGCTGGAATCGCTGCTCCTCCAAGCGGAGAATTTCCACGGCGAGCGCTGCGGAGGACTCGCTCTCGGCGCGCGTCTTGTGGAGCACTTCCGCTCGACCTTCCTCGAGTTCGCCGAAGCTTGGGGCACACACGCCATCGTCCCCGAAGACGCCGGATGTTTGATTGACGCCGTGATGACGCTGGTCGGCGCCACGCCCGGCCGAGGGACGCTCGCTTTCCAGAGCGCGCCCTTTGTCCGGTTCATCCGCGGCGACCGCATCTACACGTATGTCTTACTGGAACCCGGACGGCGCTGGTCGCGCTGGACGGACCTCTCGGTGGAGGAGGTGCTCGCCGCTCCGGACGAGGAGCTGTTCCGCGCCAGCTCGACGCTCGCGCGGGTGACGTGAGCGAGATGGCTTATGATCTCCCTTCCAGCTCCCGAATCTTCAGATAGAGCAAAGCGGCGAGAACGAGGATGAACAAGAGGGAGACGGCGAGCCCTTTACGCCGATAGGTCAATTCCGCGAGGGCCTTCTCCCCCGCCTGATACCCCCGCCGCGCGACGTCGAGTCCCGGCCGGATGGCGCTCTCCAACTCTTTCACCGAGAAGGCATGGACGAGCACGCGGGCGTGCGTGAGCGCATCGTGGGCCTGGCTCAGCTCGAACTTCGCTCGGCTCACCTCCATGCCGGCTCGCTCAGCCCGATCCAGGATGGCGCGCGCACGCTCCAGCTCGTGCGAGAGTTCGTCCAGGAGAGCCCGCATTCGCTCGGCCGCCTGATACCCAGCATCCCCCGGTGTGTGACAGGAGATGCACACGGACCGTTCTCCTGTTCCGATCATCTCGTCCGTAGGGGAGAGGACATCGTGATTTCCGTGACAATATACGCACTCGGCCAACTGCAGGGCATCGAAGGCCGCCTTATGCGGGCTCGTGTGGAAGAGCTCGGACTGCCGGACATGACACTGTCCGCAGACGCGCGCGACCGACGTGGCGCCAGGCGGCACGGCTCCATGATTCCCATGGCAATCGTTGCAGGTCGGCGCCGAGAGATCCTGCCGTTCATACAGCGCGCGCGCATGGGCGCTGCGTTTGTAGCGGTCGTACTGGTCGTGAGGAAGGCGATACCCCTTCATGTACGTCGCGTCGGCATGGCATCGCGCACAGGTCTCGGCCACGTTGAGCGGATACACGGGGGAGAGAGGGTGGTGGGCGCTCCGAATCCCGTGGGCGCCGTGACAACTGGTGCATGTCGCCACGCGCGTATCCCCCGCGCGCAGTCGCTTCCCGTGAATGCTGGTGAAATACTCCCGCTCCTGATCCACGCGCAGGGCGGGATTGTACCGCTTCATGAATTCGGCATCGCTGTGGCACCGACCGCAGAAGGCGGGGATCGCACGAGGTGACGGGCGCCCGATGAATCCCGTCTTCGGATCTTTCGCTGCCAGCAGATCATCGCTCGAGGGGTCTCCCCCGTGACATTCGGCGCAAGAGAACCCACGTTGGCGATGGATATCCTCTTTCATCACAGCGACGGGCTCGGCGAGCGGTCCTTCTAACGCGGCATGACATTCGACGCAGGAGTCCTTCTTCTGCTGAGCGGGCGCAGCATTCATTCCGAACCCACTGAGCGCGAGGAGCAAAAGAGCCCTTCCCCTTCGCCCCTTCGACCGCCCCCTCCCCCAGCGCTTCGCCGACAACATGCGCTCCATGTGTAGTCTCCCTCCTCGCTCACGTGAGATACCCCCACACGGTCATGGCCACGATATAGAAGACGAGGCCGACACCCAGTCCGGTGAAGAAGCGGCTCCGCCATCCCGATGATGTCGGCGTGTCCAGAAAGGGGACGAGCATCCAGAAAATCCCCCCGAGCAGAAAGAGCGTCACGCCGAAGACCTCTCCCTCAATGATCCCCACGCGCGCCGGAAGCAGACGCAGCGTCTGAAACATGAAGAGGAAATACCATTCGGGCTTGATCCCAGCCGGCGCCGGCGCAAAAGGATCGGCCTTCTCCCCCAATCCCCAAGGGAAGAGCGCTGCCAGAGCCGCCAAGGCGCCGACGGCCAGGACCCAACCGACGAGGTCCCGCAGCAGGAAGTTGGGGAAGAACTTCATCGTCCTCAGATTCTTCCCCTCCAAACTCGGAGGGACGCTCATCCCATGCTTCTGCACGAGGACGAGATGCACCGTCAAGACAATCGTCGTTATGCCCGGCAGGATGGCCACGTGGAAGCCGAAGAAGCGCGTGAGCGTCGCTCCGGTCACCTCATCTCCTCCGCGCAGGAAACGGAGCAAAAAAGGCCCGATGAGCGGCACATCTCCGGCGATATCCGTCCCCACCTTCGTCGCAAAGAAGGCGAGTTTGTTCCATGGGAGTAAGTAGCCGCTGAAGCCGAAGGCGAGCACGAGAAAAAGCAGCACCGTACCACTCACCCATGTCAGCTCGCGCGGGGGACGATAAGCCTTCATGAAGTAGGCGCTGAACATGTGCACGAAGAGCGTCGCGATCATCAGGTTCGCTGACCAACTGTGGATCGAGCGGATCAACCACCCGAATTCGACCTCCGTCATGATGAACTGCACACTCTCGAACGCATTCTCCGCACTCGGCCGATAATAGAGCAACAAAAGAGCTCCCGTGACGACTTGCACGACGAAGAGGAAGAGCGTCATCCCTCCGAAGTAATACCAGATCGTATGCCGATGGATCGGGACCTCCTTCGCGCGGAGGAATTCGCGCACGGCTGCCGTCCCCAGGCGTTCATCGAGCCAGCTCCGCCACGTCTCGACGCGCATACCCCCTCCCCCGTTTTGGCCCTCTCCTGAAAGATCGCGCTCTCACGCCTTCGACACGACGATCTCTTCCCCACGAATGTTGACGGTATATTCCTCCAGAGGGCGTGGAGGCGGCCCCGCGATATTCTTTCCGCTCAGGTTGTACTGGCCGTTATGGCACGCGCACCAAATGAGCCGCATGTCCGGCCGATATTGCACAATGCAATCCAGGTGCGTGCACACAGCCGAAAACGCCTTATATTCTCCCGTCGGCGTGCGCACCAGCAAGCCGGGCTTGCTCCCGAACTTGAAGATCTTGCCGGAATTGGGCGGCAGCTCATTCACCCGTCCGGCCACGACGCTCGTCTGCGTCGCCTCGATGATCTCCGGCGGGATCATGAACTTGAGAATCGGATAGAGGATGGCCACAAGCGTCGCCCCCACGCTCGTCCCCAAAAGATAGTTCAGAATCCGCCGACGTTGTTCATTCCACGGCACCATACGCCTCTCCCTCCTGCTCCGCGCGCAACCGTTTGTCTCCCAAGGCGACGCCTTCTCACGTGGGCTGCGCGCTCCCCTGCGGAGGTGCTCGCGCATCCGATTCACCGAACCCATCGGGTGAGCAGCTCCTTCCTCTCGGAGAGGAATTCGATGCGCGTTTCGGTCTCCGGGCGATCGTGCGGCGAATAGAGGTAGGTGAGCGTCGCCGTGATCGTGAGATTCCCCTCTGCCGAAAGGGGCAGCCAGAACTCCTCCACGCGCTCCTCGGCAGGAGCCAACCGCGTATCCCGCGCGATCGCCCGCGCCGCCGTAAACAGGAGACTATCGCGACGGATCTCCACACCGTGCGCATCCAACAGAAGGCGCTGATAGACGCGCTCCTGGCGAGCGCGCTGCCCACCTTCGGTTTCAGCTTCGACGCGCAGGATCACCTTCCGCGTCGGACTGCCCGTGGGGACGGCGTGACCCGCGCCCACGTTCCGAAGGCGAACCCTCACGCGAAGGCCCCGGGGCACTCGCTGCACCTCCAGGATGCGCATCTCGAGCGCACGCACGAGCTGATCACGAGAATGTCCCCCTGGCATCGTATGGAGGTTCACAAATGCTCCGCGAATCCGTTTCACCTTCGGATCCACGATGTTGGCCAGGACTTGAGGCATGTGACAGTGCTGGCATTCCTTATCCCCCCCCTCGCTGCCGATACTGCTCCCATTCCGAATAGGTCGAGAGAATAGGGATGCCCCGCTCATTCTGATACTCATGACATCCCGCGCACTGAAGTGAACTCAGATGGAACTCGGAGAACGCGACGCGATGTCCCGTCGAAGCCGCATCTCGAATCGGACCGTACTTCGTCGCTCCGACATCGAGAAGGAACGGATGCTCGCGCTGGTGGAGATCGGTTCCCCGCAGGGAATGGCAAAAGTCGCAAGTGACCCCCTCCCGCGTCACCTCGCGCGCCAAGGCATAATCGCCGGTGAGCACGACCGTCGGGGCGTGACACATGAGGCAGAGGCGGATCGCTGCTTCTCCGGCCAGGTGCCTCGCCTCGCTGTAAGACTCTCGAAAGATGGGATTCTCAAGAGCACGCGCATGTTGCGACCCCTGCCAGGCCGTATAGATGTCGCGATGACAGGTGCCGCATTGTCGCGCCGATGTGAACCGCCCCGCCTCGAAGACAACAGGCGGGGACGTCTCCGAACGGCGACATCCACCGGTCACGACGCTCCAGAGGAAGAATCCCCACAGAAGGAGCGCCGGTATGCCATGCTACCCCTTCTCGGACACCTTGAGCCCGTGCGCGGACATCCGCGATGTCTCCTCACCGATTTCGATACCTCGTCGCCATGTTTTTGCAAATCTCGTGCCGCGTCCTGTCAAAGGGTCCGAAGGGATCCGGAGGCCTCATCGTCAAGCCCTTGTCGAGCGATGAATTACCGCATCGAGAGAAATCACTCGCGCAGGAGTTCCGGATTATTTCCCGGTGCGCGAATTCTCCCCCCTCTGGGGGAATTTCCCGCAGACCGGGGCATGTGACACGCGCGAGGGTCGCCGGACGCCTCTTCCTTCCTCACCGGATCGGCAATGCGGTCGTGGTGCGCGCACTCCCGGCCGGGTGATGGAATGAGATTTGCCATCGCTCACTGCATCCGGTGCCAGAATCCGGCCCGGTCTGAAATCGGTCTTGACCTCTTCACATGCATCACGTATATTCAGCGCGGAGCCGTGTGAAACACATGAGGATGAAGGAGCACACTATGGGATGGCGATATCTCCTCTGGATCGGTCTCGTGCTCGGAGTGATCTCGATCTCCGGAGAACTTCGCCATTCTTCCGGTGAACATTTCGGGACCGCTCGCACTCGACAAGGGGTGAGCTGTATTGAGTGCCACAAGAAGGTCACGCCCAATATCGTCTCGGATTGGCAGTTGAGCGCGCACAGCCAGAACGGGATTGATTGCGCTGTCTGCCATGGGGAGGAACACACGTCGGCCGAGGATGTCGCAGAAGCGCGCATTCCTACGCCGGAGACGTGCGCCCCGTGTCATGACACGCAGGTCGAGCAGTTCAAGCGGGGCAAGCACGCACAGGCGTGGACGGCGATGAAGGCTATGCCGACCACGCACTGGCTTCCGATGGCGCTGACCGAAGGGATGAAAGGCTGTGGCGGGTGTCATAAGATCGGCCTCAAGACGGAAGCCGAGATCCGGCAACTGAAGGCGCAAGGGGCGGGATTCGGCGTCGCGTCGTGTGATGCGTGCCACACGCGGCACCTCTTCTCCGTCCAGGAAGCCCGTCAACCGCAGGCCTGTCAGACCTGCCACATGGGCTTTGATCATCCGCAGTGGGAGATGTACTCATCCTCCAAGCATGGCGTGCGCTATCTCCTGAAGCAGAACAAGACGCTGCCGGAGACGGTCGCAGCGCCAACGTGCCAGACCTGTCACATGCCGGAGGGGACACACGAAGTGCGCACCGCGTGGGGCTTCTTGGCCGTGCGCCTGCCGCTGCCGGAGGACAAAAAGTGGGCGGAGGATCAAAAGACGATTCTGCAGGCACTCGGCGTGCTCGATCCCGAGGGCAAACCGACGGCTCGCTTCGAGCTGGTGAAACAAGCGGATGTCGCGCGCCTGACAGCGGAAGACTGGCAGCGGGAGCGCGAGCGCATGCTTCGCGTCTGCAATCAGTGCCATTCCCTCCATTTCGCGCGCGCTGAACTGGAAAAGGGCGATCAGATGATCCGCGAGGCGGATCGTCTCCTGGCTGAGGCCATCCGCATCGTTGCCGGACTCTACAAGGACGGCATCCTGAAGAAGCCGCCTCACTACGCGTATCCCTTCCCCGACTTGCTCGCCTTCCACGATGCTCCGACACCGATCGAACAAAAACTCTTCGTCATGCACCTGGAGCACCGCATGCGCACGTTTCAGGGAACGTTTCACGCGAACCCGGATTATGCGCTCTGGTACGGATGGAGCGAGATGGTGCGCGCTCTCACGGAGATTCGGACGATGGCCGAGGAGATGCGGCGTGCCCACACGCCTCCGAGAAAGCGCTGAAACGTCCTCTATGGCTCAGAGGACTCCGGCGGTTGCGGCCGCAGCTTGCGCACGCGATGATTGAACGTATCGGCGATCACAAGCTGCCCATCCGGGGCGATGGCTAATCCCGTGGGAAAGTTCAACGTCGCCGCGCTGGCGAGCGCACCGTCGCCTCCCAACCCGGCCGTTCCCGTCCCCGTCACCGCGCTGATGTTCCCATCACTCCCGATCTTGCGCACGCGATGATTCCCGGAATCGGCGATGAAGATCGTCCCCTCCCCATCCACGGCGAGTCCCCCCGGCGTATTCAATTCGGCATCTTTGGCGGCGCCGCCATCGCCCGCCGAGCCCGGCGTCCCTTTCCCCGCGAGCGTGGTGATGGTGCCCGAGGAGTCCACGCGTCGAATGCGATGATTCCCCATATCGGCGATGAGGAGATGTCCCTCTTTATCGAAGGCCAAAGCCGCCGGCGTATCGAGAGCGGCCGCCGTAGCCGGCCCCCCATCGCCCTCAAACCCTCTCTTCCCCGTCCCCACAATGGTCACGATCACCCCATCCCGATCCACGCGACGAACCCGATTATTCCCGGCATCGGCGATATACAACCGACCCTCCACATCCACGGCGACAGCCAACGGGAAGCGCAGCTCAGCGCGCACGGCGAGATCCCCATCCCCAGAGAAACCCGCTCGTCCCGTTCCTGCGACCGTCAGAATCATCCCCTCAGGGGTGATCTTGCGCACGCGGTGATTGAACGTGTCCGCGACGTAGAGATTCCCCTCGGCGTCCACGGCGAGCCCCCGCGGGAAGTTCAGGTGAGCTTCGACCGCCGGCCGATCATCGCCGTTGAACCCCGGGAGGCCTGTCCCCGCGATCGTCTCGATCTTCGGGTTCTCCTCGCCTAGCACGATCCGCCGAATCCGGTGATGCTCTGTATCGGCGATATAGAGACGGCCCTGCGCATCCACGGCCACGCCATACGGCAGACGGAGCACCGCGCGACGCGGATCCCCACCGTCTCCAATTCCCCCTCCGGCGCGCGTGCGAATCACCCCCTGCGCATCCACCGCGCGCACACGATTATTCCCCATATCCGCGATGAGAAGCGTCCCATCGGGGTGCACCGCGAGCGCGACCGGAGCATTTAAGCTCGCCTGCAGAGCTGCGCCTCCATCTCCGGAGAACCCGCGAGCGCCACTGCCCGCTACTGTCGTGATCACTCCCGAGGAGTCAATCCGGCGCACGCGATTGTTTCCCGAATCGGCGATATAGAGATTTCCCGCCGCATCGAAGATGAGATGCATCGGGACATTCAGGCTGGCCTGCGCCGCCGGTCCTCCATCGCCGGAGAAGGTCGGTCGTCCCGTCCCTGCCACTGTCGTGATCGTTCCGCCGGAAACCCGCCGAATCCGATGGTTCCCCGCATCTGCGATGAAGAGATCCCCCGAAGGGGAGACCGCGACCGCGACCGGCGAGTTCAACAGCGCCGAGGTCGCCGGCCCTCCATCGCCTCCAAATCCCCGTTCCCCACTCCCAGCAACCGTTGAGATATTCCCACTGCCATCAATCTTCCGGATCCGGTGATTGCCCGTATCCGCAATGTAGATATTGCCCGCCGCATCCACGGCCAGGCCGCGCGGCCCGCTGAGCTGCGCGTTCTTGGCCGAGCCGCCATCTCCTCCAAATCCCGCCGATCCTGTCCCCGCAATCGTCGTGATCACGAGAGCGTCCTCTTTCCGCTCGACTCGACGAACCCGATGATTCGCCGTATCCGCAATAAGCAGGTTCCCATTCTGATCAAAGGCGAGCCCACGCGGGGACCAGAGTTGCGCCTTATCGGGAGGCCCGTCATCGCCCCCGAATCCGTTGACACCCGTTCCCACGATCGTCGTGATGAGCCCATTCTGATCCACCTTTCGGATCCGATGATTCTCCGTATCCGCGATGAGAAGCTCCCCCTCCTCGGTCACAAGAAGAGCCGAGGGCGACGCTAGCGCTGCATGGAGGGCCGCTTCGCCTTCTCCCACTCCACCGCCTGCGATCGTCTCAATGATCAAAGGGCGCGTCTCCTGCGCGCGGAGTGGGACCTGGCTCGCCAGGATCGCCCCCGCGATCAAAAGGACGAGGAGTTTCTCTCCGTTCGGTGCTCGACCGATCATACGACTCTCTTCCCCACTCTGAATATCCTGAAGACGCTTTCCCTCACCCGCCTTCACGTGGCACGATCGGCCCGAAGACGATGTAGACCGATCCGGCGCTCAGGCGAACACCTCCACCTTCGGGAGCGCTCACAAGCAGATCCTCCCACCCATCCCCATTGATATCGCCCACCGCGATGAAACTCCCCAGGCGTTCCCCATTATTCGGGCCAAAGACACTGAGATCCGGCCGCTCAGCCTCGCTGCCGCCGACATCGAGCACTGTCCCACTGTGTGAAATCTTCCGATCGAAGACGATGTACACTTCACCCGCATCGATCTTCTGATTCTCCTTGGCGTCTCCGGCCGGAGCCCCGATCAAGAGATCCGCAACTCCATTGCCGTCGAGGTCTGCCGCAGCAAGCGCCGCGCCAAATTCATCGAACGCTTCGCCTCCATAGAGGATGACGTCCGGTGCCGGAGCGACCAATCCGGCGACATCGCGCGCCCTCGAAGAAGCCAGCGCCATCCCACCGAAGAAGATGTAGACCTCGCCGGCATCAGGCCGCTTCTCCTCCGGTCCATCCGCCTGGAGTGCGCTGACACAGAGATCGAGGACGCCATCGCCGTTCACATCCGCCAGAAGCAGTGCATAGCCCAACAAGTCCTGAGCCGTAGCCCCGAAGATCGTCACGTCGGCTCCGGCCGCCGATCCCGGGGCCACATCCCGCACCGTTCCCCGAACCAAGTGGACGCCTCCGAAGATGACATACACGTGGCCCGCCTCTGGCCGCTCTCCCTGTGGACCATCGGCCAGTGGGGCGCTCGCCACGATATCCGGAACACCGTCCCCATTCACATCTCCCACAGCGATCTGGAACCCGAAGAAGCTGAGAAGGCCAGGACCAAAAACCATCAGATCCGCCTCCCGCGGATCGGCCAGATCGCGCGCCAGACCGCTCCCCCATGCCGACGATCCGAAGATCGCATAGATCGTTCCCGCAAAGAGGCGCTCACCCTGCGGAGAGGACGAGGTCGCAGCCCCAGCGAGGATATCTTCTATGCCATCTCCGTTGACATCCCCGATGGCCAGCGAAGCACCCAATGAAGCGACGGGCTCCGGCCCGAAGATCACGACATCGGCCCCGGGAGCCACCAATCCCGCCATATCGCGTACGGTCCCACGAGTGAGATGCGGGCCGCCAAAGACGACGTACACTTCACCCGCCCCAGATCGCGTCTCGCTTGGCCCGTCTCCTCCGGGAGCTCCCATGACGATATCCGGGATACCATCGCCATTGACGTCCCCGACAGCAAGCGATGTCCCCAAACGATCGTTCGCATCCGCTCCATGGATGACGATGTCTGCGCGATCATGGAGATCGCGTGTCGTCCCGCGAATCACATCCACTCCGCCCAGGACGATGAATACCCCACCGGCATCGAACCGCGATCCCTCCGGTCCATTGGCCAGACGTCCGGCGACGATGATGTCCGCGACTCCATCCCCATTGACATCGGCGACAGCCATCCGCTCCAGGCGATCACCGCTCGATGCTCCGTTGAGCGTGACATGAATCGCTCCCCGTTCGCTGAGATCAATCGTTCGCGGAGATGCCGTTTGTCCCCAGAGGGCGCTCATCCCCGAGGCCACCAGCACGCTCCCTTGCACGCAGAGCGCGCCCACTTTTCGAACGACAGCGCGCGCTCCCCTCCGAAGGACGGATCCCTTCTCTCCCCGCGTCGGGGCACCGGACACCCATCCGCGAGAGTTCACCGACTTCTCCGCGACACTACTCCTCACCGACTTTCCTCCCGGACGTAGTCGCCCGATCTCCCTCCCGTCTTCCGCTCCAAGCGAATGTCCGTGATCGTCATCTCCCGATCTATGGCTTTGCACATATCGTAGAGCGTGAGCGCGGCGATGCTCACGGCCACAAGAGCCTCCATCTCCACACCCGTTTGCGCCGTCGTTGCCGCCGAGGCTGTGAGCGTGATGCCTTCTTCTGTCAGCTCGACTTCGACATCCACATGCGTGAGTGGGAGCGGATGACAAAGGGGGATCAGCTCCGCCGTTCGCTTGGCCGCCAGAATCCCTGCCAGTCGGGCCGCTTCCAGCGGATCGCCCTTCGGCGTTCGCCGCTCGCGAATAGCGCGGAGCGTCTCCGGACGCATGCGAACGATACCCCGGGCCACGGCCCGCCGCTCGGTCACAGGCTTGGCGCTCACATCCACCATTCGGAGGCGTCCCTCAGCGTCCACGTGCGTGAGATCGTTCATGACGGCGCTCCCCATGGCAGCAGGATCACCTGCACCCGCTCCCCCTCCGTCACCGACGCTACCCCCTCCGGGACGATGAGCAGCGCATTGGCGCGAGCAAACCCCACGAGATCGGAGCTTCCCTCCCAAGGGACGCGTCGGACGAACGCCTGCCCATCAGCGAACCAGAGAAACGCGGGCAGATAACTCCGTCGGTCCGTCGCATGACGAACCGGCTCCGTCACCGTCGCTTCGATGCGGGGAAGATGTTCGTCCCGGCATCCCAGCATCCGGCGGAGCGCCGGCAGGACGAAGATCAGGAACGTCACGACGACGGAGACGGGATTGCCGGGTAGCGCGAAGATCGGCTTCTGACCGAGCATGGCAAAGCAGAGCGGTTTCCCCGGATGAATGCGCACCCGCTCGAAGAAAATACGGGCGCCGATCCGGCGCACAGCGATCTTCACCACATCGGCTTCACCCATGGAAACCCCTCCGGTGACGATCACGCCATCGAAGCGCTCGAGCGCCGAGCGAAGCGACGCCTCGATGAGCGGGAGATCATCCGGAGCAATGCCCAGAGCATGCGCGGCGACACCGGCCATCGCCAAGCAGGCGTGAAGCGTCGGGCCATTAGAATCGCGGATCTGTGCGAGCGAGGGACGCGCGCTCACCTCCACCAGCTCGCTCCCGGTCGAGAGGACACCAAACGTGAGCCGACGCGCGACCTGAACCCTCGCGTATCCGAACGAAGCGAGAACGGCCATCTCCGCCGGACCGATTCGAATCCCGGGCTCCAGAACGACCTCTCCTTCTCGCGCCTGACTCCCCCGTGGGGTGATGTTCTCCCCGACACGAACGGGTTCGCGAAGGATCACCCATTCGCCCTCGCAGGCCACGCGCTCAATGCGCTCCACGGCGTTCGCCCCAGCCGGAACGGCTGCTCCTGTCATGATCTTCACCGCCTCACCCGCAGCCACCGCTCCCGAAAACGCCATTCCGGCCCGCACTTCCCCCACGACCCGCAGCCGCACGGGCGCCCTCGTTGTATCTTCAGCCCGCACGGCATAGCCATCCATCATTGCTCGGTCGAAGGGGGGAAGATCCATGTCGGCGCGAATCGGCTGACGCAAGACTCGCCCCAGCGCTTCAGCGAGCGGAACCGATTCCTCCTCGCTCAGCGCGATGTTGTGCAGGATGATCTCCTGCGCTTCCTCAACCGGAATCACGCTCCTAACGATATCAAACCCGCCGCCCCTCTTCAAGAAGAGCCAGCCCCAAGCAGAGGCGACATCTCAGGGCACGAGACGACGAGATCGCTGTGAGTGCGGCTGCGCCGGGATATCCACAAGCGCCACGCGTGAGGTGCAGCACCGCGCTCCGGAAGGCACCGATCCTTCCCGCACTCCCTCCCGCTCATCCGCCAATCTTTCCACGATAGAGCGCATGCGCTCCCTCGTTGCTGGCGAGAAAGAGATCCATCCGCCCATCCCCATCACTGTCAATCCATGCGGCTCCACGAGGAGCGAGCACAGGCACCACCTCAAATCCGGGTCGTCCTACAACCCGACCGAACGTACCATCGCCTCGATTCCGGAAGAGGAAGACGGCTCCAGCCTTCGCCACGAAGACATCCTCACGCCCGTCTCCATCGAAATCGGCGATGGCGAGCACGCCCTCAGTCCCTTCATCCGTATACCCGGCTGCGTTGGGATCAACAGCCTCGAATGTGCCGTCGCCGCGATTGCGGTACACAATATCCTGTCCCTCTCGAACCACGAAGAGATCCGGCCGGCCATCGCCGTCGAATTCGAACCAGGCGACGGCCGTGCTAATCCCTTCGTGACGAATGCCCGCCGAAGAAGCGACGTTGTGAAACTTCCCGCCACCGAGGTTGCGATAAAGGGCATCCGACCCCTCGTTCGCTACGTACAGGTCCAGTCGTCCGTCCCCATCGAAATCGCCCCAGGCCGCCGAACGGCCTCGGGCGTTCTCGGCCAGGCCGGCCACGAGGGGATCGAGCGCGGCAAACGTTTCATCGCCCATGTTTCGATACAGGATGTCTTGCCCATCGTTGACGACGTAGAGATCCAGTCGCCCATCCCCATCGAAATCGCCCCAAGCAGCCGCACGCCCGGATGCCATCTCGATGATTCCCGCAGAGCGGGCGACTTCGCGAAACGTGCCGTCTCCCTCATTGCGGAGCAGAAAGTCCTGTCCCTCATTGACGACGTAGAGGTCCAGCCGGCCATCGCCATTGAAGTCGCCCCAAGCAGCCGCGCGCCCAGGGCCACGGCGT
>Ga0272447_1000016_pt1 | contig 129565 bp, 127 predicted proteins | sample YNPCB0133_FD_194589 | JGI IMG/M metagenome (GOLD analysis project Ga0272447, IMG submission 194589) | Hot spring microbial mat communities from Yellowstone National Park, WY, United States - YNP-CB-013-3 | ecosystem: Environmental > Aquatic > Thermal springs > Hot (42-90C) > Sediment | place...
AAGGGGACAGGTGCGCCCCCGGGGGGTGATAGGGGTTGCCCGCCGCAGGCGGGCGCCCTTGGGGGCCCTTCTGAGCACCCCCGGGGACCCGGCCCCGGTGCTGCTTGTTGGGCCCATTGCCCACCCCTTGCTAGGCCCTCCGGCATGACCCCGGGTCTTTTTCAAACACCCTGGTCCCCCCTGGCCGTCAGTACCGGCGGCGGAAGTCAGTAGCATGACCTTAAAGGGCATGCGGCGGCTTACCTGGGTCCTGCCCCTGTGTCTTCTGGTGATTCTTGGGGCTTACTTTGCCACGGGGTGGCCAATGGCCTCCAGGGCCCTGGTGGCCAAGCGGAGAGCCCTGGAGGCTACCCCTGCAGACTATGGCCTCCCCTTCAAGGAGGTGGTCTTCTCCCCCAGAGCGGATAGACTGACCCTGCGGGGCTGGTTCATCCCCGCAGAAAAGGCCCTGGGGGCTGTGGCCCTGGTCCACGGCGCAGATAGCAACCGCTCCGCGATGCTGGAGATCGCCCGCGGGCTGTGGGAAAGAGGCTTTCACGTCCTCACCTTTGACCTGCGGGCTCACGGGGAGTCAGAGGGGGCCACCTTTACAGCCGGCTACCGGGAGATTCTCGACCTCCTGGGGGCCCTGGACTACCTGTGGACTGTGCAGGGCCTTCCGGCCTGCTCCACCGGCGCCCTGGGGATCTCCCTGGGTGGGGCTGTGGCGCTTCTGGCCGCTGCCAGGGAGCCGCGGCTGCGGGCTGTGGTCAGTGATGCCAGCTTTGCCCGCATATCCGACCTGGTGGTCAGGGGGGCGGCGGACCGGACAGGTCTGTCCCCCAGGTTTGCATCCCTGTTGGTGCCAGGCATGGCCCTGATTGCCCGGTTGCGCTACGGGGTAGACCTGGGGGAGGTGGTCCCGGAGCGAGCGGTGAGAAACCTCCCCTACCCCCTCCTCCTGATACACACGGAGGGTGACCCGACCGTCCCCCTGGAGCACGCCTTTCGCTTGCGGGCCGCCAGCCCCCACGCGGCCACCGAGGTGTGGGTTGTCCCATCCACCGAGCATGCCAGGGCCTACAAAACAGCCCCCCAGGAGTACATCCGACGGGTGGGCGACTACTTCCTCTCCCGCTTCAGCATCGAATGCAGGGGACAGCAGTGACAGCCCAGACCACCGGAGGGGGCAGTTGTCCATCCGGACCCACAAAAAGACCATCGGGAAAGCCCTCCCGTGGGAGCGCCGCAGCCAATGAAGGATCGCCCGGCAAGGCCCAGAGCACGGGGAGATGAGCGCAGGGGGCGCCTCATCGGAGAGGAAGAGGCAAAGGGGTTGGGTAACGACTTCTATGGGGGCACCAGGACCACCCGCCCCAGGGGGCGCTCCCGGGTGAGGAGGCGGTAGGCCTCCAGCACCCCCTCAACGGTAAGGGGGAGGGTGCGGGCGACGACGGGGCGGACCCTTCCCCCCACCAGCAGGCGGGCGGCGTCCACCACCTGGGCGCGGGAGACCCCCGAGACCCCGAGGATCCGGGCGTCCTTGAAGATGAGCTCGGCGGTGGGGAGGGAGAAGGCCCCCCCCTCCAGCTCCCCCACCACCACGAGGCGCCCGAACTGGGCCAGGGCCGTCCAGCACTCGGCGAAGGCCCGGGCCCCGATGAGGTTCACCACCACGGAACACCCCTCCTCCTCCGTCAAGGCGAGGGCCATCTCGCCGAAGGCGAGGTCGGGGGTCACCAGCACCTGGTCTGCCCCCAGGCGCCGGAGCGCCTCCTCTTTGTGGGGGGATGTGGTCTGGGCCAGGACGCGGGCCCCCAGGGCCCGCGCCACCTGGACGGCGTGACTCCCCACCCCGCCCCCCGCGGCGGTGATCAAAACGGTCTCCCCGGCCCGGAGACCCCCCGCGTCCCGGAGGGCGTGGAGGGCTACCCCGATGGGACACGCCAGAAGACACGCCCCCACGGCGTCCACAGACGCCGGCAGGCGGACCAGGGCCAGCTCGTGGACCTTGAGGTACTCCGCAAAACCGCCGTCGCCGCCGTGGCCGATGCCCACCCCCTGCAGACACCGGTGCTCCCGGCCGGTGGTGCAGCGGGGGCACCAGCCGCACGGCTCCGTCAGGAGGGAGACCACCTTGTCCCCGGGGGTGACGGAGAAGACCAGCTGCCCCACCTCTTCCACCGTGCCGGCGACCTCGTGGCCCAGCACCACCTGGGGCTTGACCCCCCGCCGCAACACCCCCTGCATCACCAGGACGTCGTGGTAACACACGCCGCACGCCTCCACCCTCACCAGCACGTCATGGGGGCCCAGGGTGGGGCGGGGAAAGGGGTGGGGGGCAAGGCGGGGTGGGACCCCTGGGGACTCTAACACAATGGCGCGCACAACCCCCTCCTGCCCCCAATAGAGGGCTCTCCCAAGGGCAGACTATCATGGGCAGGGGGAGTCCCACAGGAGGGGCGATGCGCATCGGGGCCCATGTTTCGGCCGCGGGGGGTGTGGACAAAGCCGTCGAGCGGGCCAGGGCGATGGGGGCGGAGTGCCTGCAGCTCTTCGCCGGCGGGGGACCCCAGTCGTGGCGGTTCACCCACCCCGGCCCCGCCGCCTGCCAGGCCTTCCGCAACAAGAGCAGGGAAGCGGGCATCGCCCCCGCCTTCATTCACGCCATCTACCTTGTCAACCTGGCCACCCCCGATCCCGCCCTGCTGGCCCGGTCGGTGGAGGCCCTGGTCCGGTCCATGGACCTGGCGGCCGACATGGGGTGCGCGGGGGTTATCCTCCACCTGGGGAGCCATAAGGGGGGGGATAGGGAAGCGGCCCTCCGCCAGGTGGAGGAGGCTCTCCACCAGGTCCTCGCCCGCTCCCAGGAGGGGCCGTGGCTGGTGTTGGAAAACAGCGCCGGCATGGGGCAGCACATCGGCTCCTCCTTTGCCGAGGTGGGGCGCATCCGCAAGGCGGTGGGAAGCCCGCGGGTGAAGGTGTGCCTGGACACCCAGCACTGCTGGGCGGCCGGGTATGATGTCGCCACCCCTGAGGGGCTGGAAAGGACGGTGGACGAGTTTGCCCGGGAGGTCGGCCTGGAGCACCTGGTGGTGGTGCACGCCAACGACTCCAAAGTCCCCCGGGGGTCGGGGGTGGACCGTCACGAGAACATCGGGGAGGGGCTTATCGGGGAGGAGGGGTTTGCCACCCTTCTTTCCCACCCCGCCTTCCGGGACATCCCTTTCCTCCTGGAGGTGCCCGGGGCCGACGGGACGGGTCCCGACCGGGCCCAGGTGGAGCGCCTCCAGGCCATCCGGGTCCGGGTGGGGGTGCCTATCTAACGATGCCCCTCCGCCTCTCCCGTCGGGCGTTCCGCCGCCTGGTGCAGGAGACCATCGCCTCCCTCCCTGCCCCCGTCTTGGCCTATCTGGACAACGTGGACATCGTGGTGCAGGACTGGCCCACCCCTGAGCAGCTCCGGTCGGTGGGGGCCGAGGACCCCTACGACCTGCTGGGACTCTATGAGGGCATCCCCAAAACGGCCCGCACAGGGTACACCCTGGTCCTCCCCGACCGCATCACCCTCTTCCAGCGCCCCATTGAGGCGGTGTGCGACACCGTGGGGGAAGTGGCCCAGCAGGTCCGGACAACCCTCCTCCACGAGCTGGCCCACCATTACGGCTGGGGCGATCAGGATATGGAGAGCCTGGGGCTGGCCTAGGGGGCCAGCCCTCACCCTGCTACACTGAGGCCACAGTGGCCTTCTCGGCGTTGAGGGGGGAGGGGGGACACAATGATAGTGCGCCTTCTCTACGACCTCCAGCAGGTCGACACGGCCCTGGAGGCCCTCCAACGCTCCCTCTCCGCCCTGGAGGCAAGACTGCAGGACACCTCGGCCCTGGAGGGCCCCTCCCAGAGGGTGGAAGAGGCGAGGCGCCGGGAGCGCCTCCTACGGGGGCGCCAGCGGGAGCTGGAGTTGACCCTGGGAGGGTTAGAGGAGAAGGCGCGCGCCCTGGAGGGGCGGCTGTTCAGCGGGCGGGTGACCAACCCCAAAGAGCTGCTGGGGATACAGGAGGAGATACGTCTCTTGCGGACCCGCATCGGCCAGACGGAGGAGGCCCTCCTCCAGGTGATGGAGGAGGTGGAGCAGGCGGAGCGGGACCTCCAGGGGGCGCAGGAGGCCTATGCCGCCGCCCAGGCCCGGTGGTCTGCCCAGCGCCAGGAGTGGGAGGGGCAATACCAGCGGGTCCTGCAGGAGAAGGCCGCCCTGGAAGAGCGCAGGGCCCTCCTGCTGCGGAGCATCGACCCCGCCACCCTGAACCTCTACACCACCCTGCGGGCCAGCAAGAACGGCATCGCCGTCGCCCGGGTGGAAAGGGGGGTGTGCCGGCCCTGCGGGGTGGCGGTCCCCCAGGGGCTCCTGGTCCAGGCCAGGGGGGGCAAGGAGGTGGTCCGCTGCCCCACCTGCGGGAGGCTGCTCTACGTGGAGTAGACCCCGGACGCCGAGGCCGGCAAGGGATACCCTCCTGGGGACAACAAAAGGGCGTTTTGTTGCAATTGAGGAATAAGCGCATCCCACGATATCATAGAAAAGAGGGCAGGGAGGCCGGGCGACCGCCCCCCGAGGAGGGGGGAGGAAAGTCCGAGCACCTCCGGGCAGGGTGCTGGGTAACACCCAGGCGGGGTAACCCGACGGAAAGTGCCACAGAAACTCCACCGCCAGCGGCCGATGGGACACCCATCGGTGCGGGCAAGGGTGAAATCGGGGGGTAAGAGCCCCCGGCCGACCGTGGTGACACGGCGGCGGGCAAACCCCACCCGGTGCAAGGCCTAATAGGGGGAATGGGACGCCCGGCCCGCTATCCCCGGGTAGGCCGCTAGAGCCACTCAGCAATGGGTGGCCCAGAGGGATGGTCGCCCCCGGCGTCCCCACGCCGGGACAGAACTCGGCTTACAGGCCTCCCTGCCCTCTCCTTATTTTTAGATCAGGGAACGGCTCTGCCCCCCGTCCACGGTGTAGCAGGCCCCCGTCACCAGGTTCGCCCGCTCAGAGCAGAGGAAGGCCACCACGTCCCCCACCGGTTCCGGCCACCCAAACCTCCCCATGGGGAGGTTGCGGGCGATGAACTCCCGCACCACATCCGGGGGGTTGGTCTGAACGAAGCGATCCCATGACCCCCCCGGGAAGAGGATGGAGCCGGGGGCAACGCTGTTGCACAGCACCCCATAGGGGGCCAGGGTGATGGCCAGGTGCTTGGTGAAGGCGATGAGGGCGGCCTTGGCCACCATGTAGGAGGGGCTCCCCCCATACTCGCGCCCCCAGATGGAGGCGATGGTCACAATGCGGCCCCACCGGCGCTCCTTCATCCCCGGCACCACCAGTCGGCAGAGGCGTACCGCCGCCAACAGGTTCAGGGTCAGGGTGTCCAGCCAGTCCTGGTCGGTGGCACCCTCGAAGTCCCTGCCCCCACGGGTACCCCCCGCGTTGTGAACCAGGATGTCCACCTTCCCGAAGGCGCGCACCGTCTCCTCGTAGAAGTGCCGGCACCCCTCGGCCGTCATCACGTCCGCCGGAACGCCCTTCACCTCGTGCCCGAGCCTCCGCACCTCCTCCTCCGTCTGCCGGAGGGCCTCTTTGCCCCGGGCGCAGAAGGCCACCCTGCACCCCTCCCGCGCCAGGGCCTGAACGATGTGCTTCCCCAGCCCCCGGCTCCCCCCGGTGACCATGGCCACCCGCCCTGCAATGCCCAGGTCCATCTTTTCCCCCCTTTCTCCCTGTCTGCGCAGAGGAGTATGGTAGCATACGCAGGGGAAGAGAGATGCCCGTCTACACCGTCATTGACACCGACCCCGGGACCGACGACGCCCTGGCCCTCCTCATGGCCCTTCGGAGCCCCGCCCTTTCGGTAGAGGGGGTGGTCACGGTGGGGGGCAACGCGTCCCTTCGCCACACCACGGCCAACGCCCTCCGCCTCCTGGAGGCCTTCGGCCACCCCCAGGTCCCGGTGGCCCGGGGGGCGGCGCGCCCCCTGCGGGGGCGCTTCCACTACGCCTATGCCTACCACGGCCGTGCCGGGCTGACGGTGCGCCTGCCGCCACCCCTGACATCCCCCCGTCCCCTGCCGGGGTATCAGTTCCTCCTGTCCAAGGGCTACTCCTTTCCAGGGCACCTCCTGGTGGTGGCCCTGGGACCCCTGACCAACGTGGCCAGGGCCCTTCGGGCTGACCCCCGTTTTGCCCGTATGGTGGGGAGGGTGGTGGCCATGGGCGGGGCGCTGGACGGGCAGGGCAACGTCACCCCCGTGGCGGAGTTCAACGTCTACAACGACCCCGAGGCGGCCGCCACCGTCCTCGCCGGCGGCCTCCCCATCACCCTGGTGGGGCTGGAGGTCTGCCGCCGCGTCTACTTAACCCCCGATGACCTCCCCCGCTTCCGGCAGGGGGATGGCCCCGTGCGCCTTCTGGGGAGGATGCTGGAGGAGTGGTTCCGTATGCACCCCTCCCGGGAGCGCTACGAGCTCTGCGACCCCCTGGCCATGGCCATCGCCATCGACCCCTCCCTTGCCGCAACCCGTCCGAGGGCCGTGAAGGTGATCACCGGGGACGGCCCCCAGCGGGGGCAAACGGTGGCCGAGGGGTCGGGGGATGTGCAGGTGGTGACGGAGGTGGACATCCCCGCCTTCTTTCGTCTCTTCTGGGGCCTCCTGGGGGTGTGAGGTCCCTATGGCCCTGGTAGTCCTGCCCGATAACGTGGGGTATCCCAAGGACCTCCCCCCTGCCCTTCTGGAGGGGTTGGGGGAGGTGCGACACTACAACGACCTGCCCACCCCCGAGGAGTTCGTCCGGCGGGCGCGGGAGGCCGATGCCCTCGTCTGGGCCTGGGTGAAGATCACCCCTTCCATCCTGGACGCCCTCCCCCGGCTTCGGGTGGCGTCGTACATGGGGGTCGGGGTGGAGAGCTACATTGATGTGGAGTATGCCACCCGCCGGGGTGTGGTGGTGTGCAATACCCCCCACTACGGCGATGACGCCGTCGCCGAGTTCACCTTCGCCCTCCTCCTCGCCCTGGCCCGGAAGGTAGTGGAGGCGGATCGGAGTCTCCGTCAGGGGCGGTGGGACCAGGAGGCCCTGGCCGGCCTCGGCCTCCGGGGCAAGACCCTTGGCCTGGTGGGGTTGGGGGGAGTGGGAAGCCAGGTGGCCCGCCTGGCCCACGCCTTCGGCATGCGCGTCCTCTGTTATACCGCCCACCCCTCCCCCCAGCGCGCCCGGGAGCATGGGGTGGAGTTTGTGCCCCTTTCGACCCTCCTCCGGGAGGCCGACGTGGTGACCATCCACTGTGCCCTAACCCCTGCCACCAGGGGGCTTATCGGGGCCCGGGAGATCGCCCAGATGAAGCCGAGCGCGCTTCTGGTGAACATGGCCAGGGCGGAGGTGGTGGACAGCGCCGCCCTGGCCGCCGCCCTGCGGGAGGGGCGTATCGCCGGCGCCGCCGTCGATGTCTGGGAGGAGGAGCCCCCGTCACCCCACCACCCCCTGCTCTCCGCCCCCAACACCCTCCTCACCCCTCACCTGGGGTGGAACGCCGACACCGCCAAATGGCGGATGCTGGCCATCGCCCTGGAGAACGTCCGCGCCTTCCTCCAGGGGAGGCCCCAGAACACCGTCACCCCCCCTTGACAGTCACCCACCCCGCCCTTCTATAATCTGGGCAAATGTACAAGGAGAGGAGGGTTATGCAGAGGGGACGCTATACCTTGGGGCTTGGGATCGTCGCCTTGGTCGTTCTCCTGGGGGTTCTGGGATGCAGGACGCAGGCCCCTGCTGCCCCCCCGGCCGCCCCCGCCCCCCAACAGCCGGCGCCGGCAGCCCCGCCCGCCGCGCCACCCCCCGCACCCCCGTAGGTCTTTCGGTTGAAGATGCAGACCAGCTGGCCCGCCACCCTCACCATCCACGAGCAGGCCGTCTGGCTGGCCCAGCAGCTGGAGACGCTGTCCGGCGGCCGCCTGAAGATCGAGGTCCTCCCCGCGGGGGCCATCGTCGGCGCCTTTGACGTTGCCGACGCCGTCCACCGGGGTGTCATCGACATGGCCCACACGTGGCCGGGTTATCTGGCAGGCAAACACCCCGCCGCCGTTGTCCTCTCCCATGGGACCATGTTCGGGATGGACTTCATTGACTACTACGGTTGGGTCTGGGAGGGCGGCGGCTGGGAGCTGCTACAGGAGCTGTACAGGGATGTCCTGAAGATGAACGTCGTCTCCTTCCCCATCCTGACGGCCGGGCCCCAGGCATTGGGGTGGTTCCCCAGGGAGATCAGGACGCTGGACGACCTGAAAGGGATAAAGTTCCGCATCCCCGGACTGGGTGCTGACATCATGAGCCGTGCCGGTGTCAGTGTGGTGACCCTCCCCGGGGCGGAGATCATCCCCGCCCTGGAGCGGAGGGTTATTGACGGCGGGGAGTGGATAGGGTGTGTGGAGGATATGCGCCTGGGCTTTCACAACCTCCTCAAGATCCACTATTCCCCGGGCGTCCACGAGTGGGTGACGGTGGGGGACCTTGTCATCAACGGGGATGTCTGGAACAGGCTGGACCGTGACCTGCAGGAGCTGATCAAGGTCAGCGCCCAGCACCTCTACTTCCGCTGGTGGGTCCGTTTCCACAAGCAGAACGCCGAGGCCTGTAAGGAGCTGATCGAGAGGCACAGGGTGCGCATTTTCCGGACGCCGCCGGCGGTGTTCGAGGGGCTGATGAAGATCCTGGACGGCATCGTCGCCGAGAACGCCGCCAAGGACCCCTTCTACGCCAAGGTCGTGGAATCCCAGAGGCGCTATGCCTCCATCGTCGTCCCCTACCGCCTCTCCTACTGGCAGTCGTATGACCTGATCGGGAACCATTACTGGAAGGAGAATGTCTACATGAAGTGACGGGGGCGCCGGCTTGAGGGGGCTTTACAGGGGGAGGGGGGCGCTCACACCCCCCTCCCCTGAGTGAGGGGTTAGAGATGCTGGAGCGTTTCCTCAGAGTGGCGCAGGCGCTGGACAGCGTGGGCAAGTGGTCGGGTAGGCTGGTGGCCTGGTTGGTGATCCCCATGATGGGGGGGTTGGTGTTCGAGGTCTTCTCCCGCCGTTTCTTCGGTGCGCCGACGGTGTGGGCCTATGACATCACCTACATGCTCTACGGGAGCATGTTCACCCTGGGGGCGGCCTACACCCTCCTCCAGAAGGGGCACATCCGGACCGACCTCTTCTACAACCGGTTCCCCCCCCGTTTGCAGGGGGTTATCGACGGGGTCCTGTACCTCCTCTTCTTCTTCCCCGGCGTGGCCTTCTTCCTCTGGGCCGGGTGGGACGAGGCGTGGCACAGCTGGCAAATACGGGAGAAGTCGGACGCCAGCCCGTGGCGCCCCCCCCTCTACCCCTTTAAGATGGCCCTGCCCGTCGCCCTGGGCCTGCTCCTCATCCAGGGGGTCTCCGAGTTCCTGAAGAGCCTGTACGCCATCGTCAGGGGGAGGTGGCCATGAGCCCCGAGATGTTGGGCGTGGTGCTCCTGGCCACCCTCATTGTGGGCCTCTTCCTGGGCTTCCCCATCGCCTTCACCCTCATCATCCTGACCGTGGTCTTCGGGTACATCGGCTTTGGCGCCCGGGTGTTCGACCTCATGATGTTCCAGGCCATCGGGCTGATGAAGGAGGAGGTGCTGGCAGCGGTCCCCCTCTTCGTCTTCATGGGACACCTGCTGGAGTATGCGGGGCTGATGGAGCGCCTCTTCCGGGGTTTTCAGTACGTCCTGGCCCCGGTGCGGGGCTCCCTCTACTTGGGGATCCTCCTCACGGCGACCCTCTTCGCCACCGCCACTGGCATTATCGGCGCCTCGGTGACGGTGATGGGGTTGATGGCGGGCCCCGCCCTCATCCGCAGCGGGTATAACCCCGTTATGTCGGCAGGGGTGATCACGGCCGGGGGAACCCTCGGCATCCTCATCCCCCCCAGCGTGATGCTGGTGCTGTTGGGGCCGACGGTAGGGGTCTCCATTGTCAAGCTGTTTGCGGCTGCGATCATACCGGGCCTGGTGCTCTCGGGCCTGTACATTGTGTACTCCATGGGCCGCAGCTTCCTGAACCCCTCCCTGGGACCACCCCTCCCCCCGGAGGAGCGTCCCAAGTCGTGGAAGCCTGTGGTCCAGGAGCTGTTCTTCGGCATGATCCCCCTGGCCGTTCTGATCTTTGCGGCCCTGGGGAGCATCCTTGCTGGGCTGGCCACCCCCACCGAGGGGGCGGCCATGGCCGCCTTTGGAGGCCTGGTCCTCACCATTGTCTACCGGCGCTTCAATCTGCAGATGCTCTACAAAGCCGTCATGCGGACGCTGCAGACCACCAGCCTCATCCTCTTTCTGGCGATGGCGGCCAACATGTACGGGGCCACCTTCTCCCGCCTGGGCACCCCCACCCTCATCACCAACACCCTCCTCGATCTGCCGTTACCCCCTATGGGGATTTTGATCCTGCTCATGGTGGTCATCTTTCTCCTGGGGTGGCCCCTGGAGTGGCCGGCCATTGTGCTCATCTTCGTCCCCATTTTCCTCCCCGTGGTGCAGCAGTTGGGGTTCGACCTCCTCTGGTTCAGTACTCTGGTGGCCGTGAACCTCCAGACCGCCTTCCTCTCCCCGCCGGTGGCCATGGCCGCCTACTACCTGAAGGGGGTAGTGCCCCAGTGGAGCCTTACGTCTATCTACCGGGGGATGCTGGAGTTCATGGGCCTGCAGGTGATAGGGCTCATCCTGGTCCTCCTCTTCCCCGCGCTGGCCCTCTGGCTCCCGAGCGTCCTCTTTGATTAGCCCTGGGGTGAGGGGTTGACCCCTCAGGGCGGCGGGGATACCCTCTCGGCGGGGGATGCTCGCCGCCGCCGTTGTCCACAGCCTGGGGACGCGCCGGATCGGGCGCTGTGGCTACCTCTTTCCCCGCTTGCCCTCCACCATGGACGCGGCGCACCGCCTCGCCCAGGTGGGGGTGGGGGAGGGGGCCGTTGTCCTGGCGGAGGAGCAGACCGCCGGGCGGGGGCGTCTCGGACGCCGTTGGGTGTCGCCCCCTGGTGTTAACCTTTACCTCTCCCTTGTCCTGCGCCCCCCCGCCGAGGCGGCGAGACGGGTGAACATGGCCTGCTGTCTAGCCGTGGTGGACACGGTGCGGCAGGTGGGGGGTCTGGCGCCCACCATTAAATGGCCCAACGATGTCCGGCTGGGGGGACGGAAGGTCTGCGGCATTCTGATGGAGGGGCGATGGGATAGCGGGGGCATGGGGTGGCTGGTGGTGGGGATCGGCCTCAATGTGAACGGCGCCTTCACCGGGACGCCCCTGGAGGGGGTGGCCACCAGCCTGGCCCAGGAGGTAGGCCATCCCCTGGACCGGGGCGCCGTGTTGCGGGCCCTTCTCCGGGCCCTGGACGCCCGCTACGAGCAGGCCCTGGCCGGTGTCCCCCTCTGGCAGGAGTGGAAGGGGCTCCTGGAGGGCCTGGGGACACGGGTGACGGTGCGGTGGGGGGAGCAGGTCGTCGAGGGGGTAGCCCAAGGCGTTACCCCGGAGGGGGACCTCCTGGTGGCGCAGGAGGACGGGCGTGTCGTGGCCCTGCCCGCCGGGGAGGTGACGACCCACATCACAGGGTAGGCGTCCCTCGGGGCCTCAACCCCTTCAGAACCACCAGAAGGAGGCGCCCCCCGCCGGCAGGTCTGCGTTCCACGGGCGCAGCCGGGGGATAAGAAGGCCGCCCGGGCCGGAGCCCCTTTCAGGTCGGCCCGGGCGGCCTTAGGGTGGCCTTTATCTGCTACGGCAACCCTCCGCTGCCTACTGCTGCGAGGGCCGCCGCTCGTCCTCCTGGGCCCCTGCCACCGCGGGCACCCGGGCCAGCTCCGGCAGCCGCATGCGGTCCACGAACCGCATCACCTCACGGCCTTCCGGCCGCGTGAGGAGGGACACCACCACGGAGACCACTATGTTCACCGTGAAGGAGAAACAGCCCCACGCGATGCTGCCGATGGGCTGGCCGAAGATGGAGATGGGCTTCATGCGGAACACGCCCACCAGCACCACATAGGGGAAGGCCGTGGCCATGCCCGCGATCATGCCCCACATAATGCCGTACCGGTTCAGGCGCTTCCAGAAGGTGCCCCTGAGGTTCGGACACGAGTTGGGACAAGGGGAGGGGGGACCTCCTTACCGGATAGAATGACGAGCGAGTGCAACCCTATCCCAGGAGGTCCCCCATGGCTCACCGTATCCCCATGCGGGCATTTATGCAAGCCCTCTTTGCGGACACAACCCTGGCGGCTCAGGCGGCCGAGATCGCCCAGGCCCTTCTGGCCGCCGGCTCTTTACGCCTCACCGACATCGCCGCCAAAATGCGGGGCTCCTTCCACGCCCCTTACAAGCGCATCCAGCCCTTCCTGCGCCGGGTGGACCCCCGTCCGGCCCTGGCGCGCCTCCTCTCCGCACAGGCCCCCTTTGTCCTGGGGGACGGGACGGAGGTCGAGCGCCCCCAGGCCCGCCGGACCTCCTATGGGGGGGTGCTGCGGGACGGCCGCACCCGGGGCTTCTGGCTGCTGCTCCTGGCCATCCCCTATCGGGGGCGAGCCATCCCGTGCGGTTTCCTCTGTTCTTCCTCCCGGACCATTGCGGCGGCGGATTCCCGCAACACGAACCACTGGCGGGCGTTCGAGCCGTTGAAGGGGGTGTTGGGCGGGCGGCCCCTGGTGCTGGACCGGGAGTTCAGTTATCGGGGGCTCCTGGAGTATCTCACCGCGGCGGGCATTTCGATTGATCGGGGAGCAGATGAGAGACTTTCTCTATGGGCCGCCGGCGGGTGAGGATCCGAAGAGGCCCCGGTGGAAGGGGGAGTGGAGGTGTTATTCCGGCCTGTTTGTGCTGCTGAAGCAGAGGTGGGTGGTGTCGCTGCGGGAGTGGCAGGCTACCGTGGGAGGGGCGTTGGCCGCCTTCCTGGCCCTCCTCTGGAGAATTGGATAGGAGGGATAGACGCGGTCTATCGTGGTGAGGATGCTGGGCCCAGAAGGCCTCCCCTATCTCCACCAGCCCGGAAGGATGGGGCGGGGGATAACCCCGTAGGGGCAACCCCCCGTGGTTGCCCTATATCGGGGCAGGCACAAGGCCTGCCCCTACCTGCCTCAAACACCCTCGCCGGGGCTTGTCAAGGGGGGAGGGCCCTGGGTATCATAAGGGTGCTGGCGCATTCGTCTAGCGGCCCAGGACGCCACCCTCTCAAGGTGGAGACCGCGGGTTCGAATCCCGCATGCGCCACCACCCCCCCAAGGAGGCCCCCATGCCCCAAACCCCGGTCCGCAACTTCTACCGCTCCGACCCCCTCCTGGGCCACCTCCTCCACCGCTCCCTGGGGGCCGAGGCCCTGCAGGTGGTGGAGCCCACCCTGGACGCCTACGGCGCCCTCTGCGCCGGCCCCTTCGATCGGGAAGCGTGGACCGCCGACCGCCTGCGCCGGCCCCTCCTCCTGGCCTTCGATGCCCGGGGGAGGCCCGTCAACCAGGTCCTCCTCCACCCCGGCTTCCTGGAGACCTTGCACCGCTCCTGTCGGATGGGCATCGTGGCCATCAACTACCGGCCCGAGGTGCTGGGACGCCGCCTCCCCTACACCGCCACCTATGGCATGGCCTACCTCCTGGGCCACTGCGACGTGGGGGCCCGCTGTATCCTCTCCCTCACCGGGGGAACGGCCTTGGTGGTCAGCAAATACGCCCCCCCACCCCTGCGGGAGCGCTTCCTCCCCGCCCTCACCAGCACGGGGGAGAGGTCCATAGCCTTTGGGGGGACCTTCTTCACCGAGCGGCAGGGGGGCTCCGACCTGGGGGCCAACGCCACCACCGCCCGCTACGAGGACGGGGTGTGGCGCCTCTACGGGGAGAAGTGGTTCTGCTCCAACCCGGGGGCCGAGGCGGCCCTGGTGACCGCCCGCCCCGAAGGGGCGCCCGAGGGGGTGCGGGGCCTGGCCCTCTTCCTCCTCCCCAAGGCCTGCGAGGACGGGTCCCCCAACCGGTACACCATCCGCCGCCTCAAGGACAAGGTGGGGACCATCACCGTCCCCACAGGGGAAATCCTCCTGGAGGGGGCGGAGGCCCACCTCATCGCCGGCCCCGGCGAGGGCATCCGGGCCGCCATGGAGGCGGTGAACTTCTCCCGCCTGGACGTGGCCATCGGCTCCCTGGGCATGTTGCAGCGGGCCCTCCTGGAGGCGACGGCCTTCGCCCAGGGGCGGATCGCCTTCGGAAGGCGCGTCGTGGACTTCCCTATGGTCCGGGAGACCCTTCTGGACCTGGCCGCCGATCACGCCGCCGGCATGGCCCTCGCCTTCCGCGCCCTGCAGGCCTTCGACGCGGTCCACTTCTTTGGGGAGGGAGACCCCCTCCTCATGCGCCTCCTGGCCCACCTGGCCAAGTACCGCGCCTCCGAGGTGGCGGTCGAGGGGACCGTTCGGGCCATGCAGGTGATGGGGGGCGACGCCTATGTGGAGGAGTCGCCCCTGGCCCGTCTGGTGCGGGACGCCCTGGTCATGCCCATCTGGGAGGGGACGTCCAACGTCCAGGCGTGGCAGGTGGTCCGGCTGATCGTTGACAAGAAAGCCCATGGGCCCCTCCTGGAGGAGGCGCGGGAGGTCCTCCGCCGCCTGCCCCCCACCCTGCAGAAAGAGGGGGAGGCGGTGGCGGGGGAGATGGAGGGGCTGGAGAGGGCCATCGCCATGGCCGCTGACGGCGGGTGGGGTGAGGCGCACGCCCGGCATCTGACCGACTACCTGGCCGACGTGGTCTCGGCGGCCCTCCTCCTGGACCTGGCGGGGACAGGCCCCCTGGGACGGCGCCTCACGGCCCTCGCCCGCTGGTTCCTCGCCCGGCGCCTCCGTCCGGGGGCCCGGCGGACGCCCCAGGCCTGGGCGCTCCACCCCGGCCCCTTCTGGGAGGAGGTCGCCGGGCCTTAGGGGGGCGCCCACCGCACCCGGACCCTCTCCCCCACCTTCACCCCCAGCGTCGCCGCCGCATTCCCCTCCCGGCGCGCGATCTCCAGCCACCCGTGGCTCTCGAAGTGGGCGGTCCACTCCCCCTCGGCGTAGGTGGCGGCCAGGCCGCGCCAGGAGAGGCCCCCCACTTCCACCACCAGGGATTGGGGGGTATACCCGCGGAGGTGGTGCTCCCGGATACTGGTCAGCAGGTTGCCGAAGGGGTCAATGGCGAGGACGCGCCCCTCCAGCGCCTCCTCCCGCCAGGAGGGCTCGGGCGCCCAGAAACAGAGCGCCTCCCGCACCGGCGGCCCCATCTCCCCCGGGGGAATCCCCTTGGCCAACCAGGCGGCACAGGGGCCGAAGACGTCCCGCCCGTGGAAGGTGGTGCTGACAGGGCGGCGCATCCAGCGGGGGTCGGCCAGGACATAGGCCGAGACCGTCGGCGGGAGGGGCAGGCGCACGGGGGCCAAGAAGGGGTGCTCCCCCTCGCGCATAGGGGGGAGCAAGGGGCGCAGGATGTAGGTGAACAGGCCGTTGTCGGGCCCCACGAACAGGGCGTGGGGGGTGACGAGGACCAGGGGGAGGCGGGCGGTCCCCACCCCCGGGTCCACCACCCCCAGGTGGACCGTCCCGGGGGGAAAGGCGCCCCACACCATCCCCCACAGGAAAGCCCCCGCGTGCACATCCCATGGGGGGACCTGGTGGGTGATGTCCAGTACCTCCGCCTGGGGGCAGATGCCCTTGATGACCCCCTTCACCTCGGCCACGTAGGGCCCCGTGGCCCCGTAGTCGGAAAGGAAGGTGATGAGGGGGGGCATCAGCGCCGTAGGTACTCCTCCCGCGGGGGGCTGAAGATGTCAATGGCCCGGGCCCGCCCCCGCACCGCCACCACCCGGTGGGGCACCCCCGAGGGGATGATATAGACATCGCCGGGGCGGAGCCACCGCAGGACCCCACCCACCTCGAAGGCGAACTCCCCCTCCACCACATACCCGGCCTGCTCGTGGGGGTGGGAGTGGGCCTCCATGCTAACCCCCTCCACCATGTCCACCACCGACACCATCACCCTCTCCCCACTGGCGATGCGGGCGGTGATACCGGGGAAGAGGGGGCGGGGCTGCAACGCCTCCAGGGAATAGAAGTACGTCATCCCTTCTCCTCCTCGTCGCGACGCTCCAGCCGCCGCCGGGCCTGCCGGTCGGCGAAGGACAGGACGGCGCTGATGGTATCGTGGATGGGAGTAGGCACCCCCACTTTCCGCCCGAAGCGGCTGACGGCCCCGCTGAGGGCGTCTATCTCCAGCCGCTTGCCCTGGTACAGGTCCACCTGCATACTGGAGAGGGCCTCCTTGCGGAAGCGGTAGGTGACCTCCAGGGTGCGGGGGACGATATCGGCGTCCAGGGGGATGCCCATGGCCCTCGCCACCGCCTCCACCTCCCGCATGGCCCGCTCGAAGAGGTCGCGGGTAGGGGGGAACTCCATCCACTCCCCGATGGGAGCCCTTGCCAGGCACGCCACACCGCTCATGGAGGCGATGAAGAGGAATTTGCTCCAGAGCTCCTTCTGCACCTCCGTGGTGAAGGTGGCGTCCACCCCCGCCTGGCGGAGGACCCCTTCCCACCGGCGACCCCTCGGCGTCTCCCCCCCGTCCAGCTCCCCGAAGACGACCCGACAGAGGGGTCCCGACTGGACGACGACCCCCGGCTCCTTCAGGCGGCTCTCCACATAGATGGCCCCTGCCATCACCCGGTGGGCGCCGTACACCGCCGCCAGGCGCTCCCCGTTGTCCACCCCGTTCTGGAGGGTAAGAATGGCGGTCTCCGGGCCCACCAGGGGCGCGATAGCGGGGATGGCCTCCTCGTTGCTGTAGGTCTTCACGCAGAAGAGCACCAGGTCCACCACCCCCACGTCGGCGGGGCGGGAGGTGGCGGGGCAAGACACGGTGAAGGCCCCAGAGCGGGCGCTCTCCACCCGCAGGCCCCGCCCCTGCAGGGCCCTTAAGTGCTCCCCCCGTGCGATAAGGTGGACCTGGTGGCCGGCCCGGGCCAGGAGGCCCCCTATGTACCCCCCCACGGCGCCGGCGCCCATGACCGCGATGCGCATTGTCGCCCCCCTTTCTATATGATGTTAGCGCCCCAGCAACCCCACCCCCGTCAGGACAAGGTACAGCCCCACACCCCCCAGGGCGGCCCCCAGCAGGCGCACGACCAGAGTGCCGGAAGCGCGGCGGGCCAGGCGGCCCCCTACCTGCGCCCCCCCTATCATCCCCACCGCCAGGAGGAGAAAGTAGGGCCAGAGGGCGTGCAGGTGTCCGGCGAGGACGTGGGTCACGGTGGCGCTGGCCGAGGTAAAGGCGAGGATGAACACCGAGGTGGCGGCGGCCACCAGGGGGGGCACCCCCAGCCATGCCACCATGGCGGGCACCTGGAAGACGCCTCCCCCTACCCCCAGGAGGGCGGAGAGGACTCCTATGAGGAGGCTGAGGGGGAGCCCCTTCCACTCCGCGACCCGGTAGGTGAACCGCTGGCCGGAGCGGTCCACCAGGACCCGGTTGGGCTGCCCGTGGGATGGGGGCGGTCGAAAGGAGGGGCGCACGGCCAGGTAGGCCCCCACCAGGCCCAGGACCACGCCGAAGAGGACCTGAAAGGGCTCCCGGGCCACCACCCGTACCAGCAGCGCCCCCCCTGCCGCCCCCGGCACCGTGCCCAGGGCGAAGACCAGCCCCAGCCGGTAATCGATGCGACGCAGACGGGCATAGGCGGCTACCCCTGACAGGCTCCCCAAAAAGACAGCCGCCAGGGAGATACCGGTGACTTCGGCGGGCGAGAAGCGGGGGAAGGCCAAAAGGAAAACGGGCACCACCATGAACCCTCCCCCCACCCCGATAAGGGTCCCCAGGGCGCTGCTGGCAAACCCCAAAAGCAGGAGCGCGGCCGCCGTAAGGGGGTCCATCCCCTATGCCCCGAACCGCCTCCGGGCCTCGTGGTACTCCTGGGGCGTATTGATGTCCACCAACACGATGGGGGTGTCCACGGGGACCTCCATCGTCTGCTGACGGTAGCGCTCGACGACCGCCCGCAGCCCCTTCTCCTCCTCCCGCACCCCCAGGAGGTCCGGCAGGAGGCGGGCGTGGAACAGTGGGGGGTGGCCCCGCCTCCCCTGATAGGTGGGGATGAGGAGGAGGGGGGAGTGGCGCCGGTGGAGGTCCACCAACAGGGCCAGGACCTCCGGGGGCCGGGGTTGGTCCACCGCCAGCACCAGGACCCCGCTGGCGTGAGGGGAGACCTCCCTAAGCCCGGCCACCAGGGAGGTGGTCTTCCCGGCGGGCCACTGGGGGTTGACCACCACCTTCAGCCGCCCGGGGCCCCCCACCAGGGGCGCCACCTCCGCCGCCCCCGCCCCCAGCACCACCACCACCTCCTCCACCCCCCCTTCCACCAGGGAGGCGATCTGGTACCGGACCAGGGGCTCGCCCTGCCAGGGGAGGAGGGCCTTGGGGGCGCCCATCCGGGCCGACGCCCCCGCCGCCAGCAGGACGGCGCTGACGGGGGGCACCCTACTCCCTCGCCCGGGCCGCCCTCTCCTGGGCCTTCTGCAGGAGACGCTCCTCCAACCGCATGGGCTGCCCCGTCGCCCGGCGGCGCACCATAAGGACCTCCGCCATAATGCTCAGGGCGATCTCCTCGGGGGTGCGGGCGCCGATGTCCAGCCCCACCGGGGCGCGGATCTCCCGGACCCGCTCTAGGGGGACCCCTTTGCGGAGGAGCTCCTCAAAGATCAGGATGGTCTTCCGCCGGCTCCCCACCAGCCCCACATACCCGGCGGGGGAACGGGCGGCCGCCTCCAGGGCGATGTCGTCCCACCGGTGCCCGCGGGTGGCCACCACGATGGCGGTGTTAGGGGTGATGGGCACCTGCTGCAGCCCCTCATCGTAGCGGGCCACGATGGTCTTCTCCGCCTGGGGGAACCGCTCCGGGTTGGCGAACGCCGGCCGGTCGTCCACCACGAAGAGGCGGAAGCCCAGGAAGGCGGCCAGGGTCGCCAGGGCCTTGCCGATGTGCCCACCCCCGCACACCACCAGGGTGGGGGGCGTGGTAAACCCCTCGATGAACACCTCGGCCCCGTCCTCGGTGGAGAGGTATGCCGTCTCCCCGTACGGCATCACCTCTTGGGCACGGGCGGCGGCCAGGGCGTCCAGGGTGGGGTTCCCCAGGCTCCCCTCCATACCCCCATCGGCGCGGATGAGGAGGCGCGTCCCGAGGGGGAGGGGGCTCCCCTGGGGGGGCTTCACCAGGGATGCCAGCGCCACAGGGGGGCCTCCCCTATAGGCTTGGACGACGGCACGGACGTAGGGGAGAAAGGCCTGGGGCTGGAGGATGGGCTCCAGGAGGAAGAGCATAGTCCCCCCGCACACCAACCCGTCCCGGGCCGCCAGGTCCTCGTTCAGAACGTACTCCCGCACCTCCGGCCCCCCACCCTCCCGGAGGAGGGTCTTGGCGGCGAACCAGATATCCCCCTCCACACACCCCCCGCCCAGGGTGCCCACCCCGGAGCCGTCCTGGCGCACCAGCAGATGGGCGCCCGGCTTCTGGGGGGTCGAGCCCTGGGTGCGCACCACCGTGGCGAGGGCACAGCGCTCCCCCTGTTCCAGACGCCGCAGGGCCTCCTCAAACACCACCTGCATCCTTTCTGCCCTCCCCTTTCAGGGTACCGCCCCTCCCCCCGAGGGGCAAGACGCCCCCTACGTGGGCTCGGGGCGCACCGCCGGCCGGACAGCCCGCGGCTGGCGACGCGCCAGATAGGCCAGACCGATGCTCAGGGTGTACAGGCCGATGACGGGCCCGGCCACCAGGCTCTGGTTCACCGGGTCAAAGGTGGGGGTGATCATCGCCCCCAGGACGAAGGCCCCCACCACCGCCAGCCTCCACCCCCGCACCAGCGCCTCGGGGGAGACCACCCCCAGGCGGGCCAGGATGAACACCACCAGGGGCATCTCGAACACCAGACCGACCCAGAACAGCAGGGTGACCACCAGGTTCACATAGGTGCCGATGCGGATCATGGGGGTGGCCAGGTCGCTCCCGAAGGTGAGCAGGAAGCGCAAGGCGGGGGGCAGGAGGACAAAGTAGGCAAAGGCCACCCCCCCCGCAAACAGCCCCAGGGCAACGGGCAGGGCCACGAAGACGAAACGCTGCTCGGCGCCCGTCAGCCCAGGGGCGACGAACATGAGGAGCTGGTAGAGGACGAAGGGCAGGGCCCCCATAAACCCGAAGAGCAGACACACCTTCACCACCACGCCCAGCAGCTCCGTCACATCGGTGTAGACGGGCTTGCCGGTGAGGGAGAAGTACCCCTGGGCGGGGCGCAGCAGCACCTCCATCTCCTGCCGGTAGAAGACAAAGGAGACCCCTGTGGCGACCGCCACCGCCACCAGGGACAGGAGGAGGCGCCGCCGCAGCTCCTCCAGGTGGTAGCGGAGGGGGGCGCTCCTATCCCGGAACATCGGCTCCTACTCCTGGGGTGGGGGGGGCCGGGTGGCCTTGGGGCGGGGGTGGGACCCCTCGGGGGGAGGGAGGGGCTCCTCTTCCTCCAGGAGGGCGGGCAGGTTCTCCGTCGCCCTCCGGAGGCGCGTCGCCGCCCTGCCCACCTGACGGGCCGTGGAGACGAGGCGGTCCGGCCCCAGGACCAGGAGGGCGATGAGGAGGATGAACAGGAGCTCCAGGGTCCCGATGTTGAGGATGTTCACCCCTGCCCCCCCTCCCGCAGGGTGAGCAGCGCCAGGGCCTCAATGTGATGGGTATGGGGGAACATGTCGATGGGCTGCACCCACACCGCCCGGTAGGGGCCCCGCGCCAGCGCCCCCACATCCCGCACCAACGCCTCCAGCTCACAGGAGACGTAGACCAGGCGCGGGGCGGCCAGGCGGCAGAGGGCCTCCAGGGCCCGGGGATGGCACCCCTGCCGGGGCGGGTCCACGATGATGGCATCGGGGCGCTCCTTCAGGGTCCCCAGCACGTCCTCCACCTTCCCCTGCCGGAACTCGATGTGGGGGAGGCCGGCGGCATTCAGGCGGGCGTCCTCGATGGCGGAGGCCGCCTCCTCAATGGCGATGACCCTCTCCACATAGGGGGCCAGCAGGATGGCGAAGGTCCCCACCCCCGCATAGGCATCCACCAGCAGCCCCCGCCCGTTCAGCCCCAGCGCCTCCTTCACGACCATGACCATCCGCTCCGCCTGGGCGCTGTTCACCTGGAAGAAGGAGGGGGAGGCGATGCGGAAACGCCTCCCCAGCAGCACCTCCTCATAGGCCTTCTGGCCGGTGGGGATGGTAATGGCGGGGTTGCGGAGGAGGGGCTGGATAAGGCGCTGCCCCGTGTTCACCCCATAGCGGATAGAGAGCTGGGTGGTCTCCTCGCTCTTCCCCTGGAGATGGGCCAGCGCCTCATTGATCCCGGGGTGCATCAGAAGACAGGCGTCCACCGGGACGAACTCCCGGGTGATGCGGTTGACGAAGCCCACCTTCCCCTGAGGGCCGACGGTGAAGCGGGCGTGGTTCCTGTACCCGAAGAGGTGGGGGCTGGGGAGGGTTTCAAGGACGGGGACCCCTTCCAGCTCCGGGACCGCGTGGAGGGCCCGCCGGACCCTCTCCCGCTTCCGGTGGAGCTGATAGGAGTAGGCGACGTGTTGCCATTGGCAGCCCGTGCAGGGCCAGAAGTAGGGGCAAGGGGGGGTGACCCGATGGGGCGAGGGGCGCACCACCTCCACCACCCGGGCGGCGGCATACCCCCGCCGCCGGCGCACCACCTCCACCACCACCTCCTCCCCAGGGATCCCCCCGAACACCCAGAGGGCCTGCCCGTCCAGGGAGGCGGCGCACTCCCCCAGCTCCCCCTCCTCCCCTAGGAGGAGCCGCACCCGCTGCCCCGGCTCCAGCCTGGGTGTGGCCGCCGACACGCCCACGGCATAACCCCCTTTTACTATTTACTATACGCCGCGGGGAACGGCCGTGCCAAGTTGACGCCCCCCCTTAGCCCCCCGTATAATGCTACCGGTATACCCCCGGCTTGGAGCCCGGCCCTGCGAAGGAGGTGATGAGGGTTGCCCTATGTCGTCTTGCAAGAGGGGGAGTCCTTCGAGAGCCTCCTCAAGCGCTTCAACAAGAGGGTCCAGCAGGAAGGGATCCTCTCGGAGTTCCGCAAACACGAGCACTTTGAACCGCCGAGCCTGAAGCGCAAGAAGAAGGCGGCCACAAAACTGCGCAAGAGCCTGCGCAACTCCTGATGCCCGGCCTCCAGGAGCGCGTGGAAGGGGACCTGCGGGAGGCCATCCGGAGCGGGGATACCCTCCGGCGGGATGTCCTCCGCCTCTTGCGCTCCGCCCTCACGTATGCCCGGATCGCCAAGGGGCGCCCCCTCACCGACGAGGAGGCCCTGGACGTCCTCCGGCGGGAGGTAAAGCAGCGCGAGGAGAGCATTGCGGCGTTCCGGCAAGGGGGGAGGGAGGAGCTGGCGCAAAAGGAGGAGAGGGAGAGGGCCATCCTCCTCGCCTACCTGCCCCGCCAGATGAGCCGGGAGGAGATCGTAGAGGTGGCCCGCCGGGTCATCCAAGAGACGGGGGCACGGGGTCCGGCGGACAAGGGCAAGGTCATGGGGCGGCTTATGCCCCAGGTCCGGGGTATGGCCGACGGGGCCACCGTTAGCGCTATCGTCAGCGCCCTCTTAGAGGGCAAGACCCCCTAGCCCCTATGCGCTTTGCCGTCATCGTCTTCCCCGGCACCTGGAGTCACCAGGACTGCCGGTGGGTCCTTCGGGAGGTCTTCGAGCAAGAGGCGGACCTGGTCTGGCATAAAGAAAAGGACCTCTCCCGGTACGACTGCGCCATCCTCCCCGGGGGGTTCTCCTTCGGGGACTACCTGCGCCCCGGCGCCATCGCCCGCTTCTCCCCCGTGATGGAGGGGGTGCAGAGGATGGCCGAGCAGGGGCGTCTCGTCCTGGGCATCTGCAACGGCTTCCAGATCCTGTGCGAGGCGGGCCTGTTGCCGGGGGCCCTCCTGCGCAACGAGCACCTGGAATACCGCTGCCAGTGGGTGCACCTCCGGGTGGAGAACGCCGCCACCCCCTTCACCCGGGCGTGTCGGCCAGGGCAGGTGCTGCGTATCCCCATCTCCCACGGGGAGGGGCGTTACTACGCCGACCCTGAGACCCTGGCGGCGTTGGAGCGCAACGGGCAGGTGCTCTTCCGCTACTGTGACGCCAGGGGGCGCATCACCCCCGACAGCAACCCCAACGGTTCCCTCAACAACATCGCCGGCATCGCCAACCGGCGGGGGAATGTCCTGGGGATGATGCCCCACCCCGAGCGGTGTTGCGAGGAGGAGGTGGGGGGGAGCGACGGCCGTTTCCTCTTCCTCTCCCTCCTGCAGAGCGCCCTCACCCTGACGGCCACGTGAGGAGGGGACAATGCGCATCGGCATCCCCCGGGAGAGGAAAGACGGAGAGCGCCGCATACCCCTTACTCCGGACAAGGTGGCGGAGCTGGTAAGGGGCAACCACACCGTCCTTGTGGAGCAGGGGGCGGGGGAAGGGGCCGGCTTCCCCGACGGGGCCTACGCCCGCGCCGGGGCATATCTTGCCCCCACCACCGCCGATGTGTATGCGGAGGCGGAGGTGGTGGTAAAGGTGAAGGAGCCCCAACCCCACGAGTATGCCCTCCTGCGTCCCGGCCTCCTCCTCTTCACCTACCTCCACCTGGCCGCCTTCCCCGAGGTGGCTGACGCCCTTCTGAAGAAGGGGGTCATCGCCATCGCCTACGAGACCGTCCAGCTCCCCGATGGCTCCCTCCCCCTCCTGGTCCCCATGAGCGAGATCGCGGGGCGCATGGCCCCCCTCATCGGGGCGTACTACCTCCAGCGCCCCCTGGGGGGGAAGGGGAAGCTCCTCCCCGGGGTCCCAGGCGCCCGCCCCGTCTCCGTGGTGGTCATTGGGGCGGGGACGGCGGGCACCAACGCCGCCCGGGTGGCCGCCGCCATGGGGGCCCACGTGACCGTCCTGGACAGGAGCCAGGAGCGCCTGCGCCACGTGGAGGCGACGGTCCCCGGAAGGGTGACGACCCTCTTCTCCACACCCACCGTGGTGGCCGAGTGCGTCGCCCAGGCCGATGTGGTGGTGGGGGCCGTCCTGGTGCCCGGCGCCCGTGCCCCCAAGGTGGTCACCCGGGAGATGGTGCAGGCCATGGGGGGAGGGAGTGTGATCATCGACATCTCCGTGGACCAAGGGGGGTGTGTGGAGACCACCCACCGCACCTCCCACGCCCACCCCGTCTACACCGTCCACGACGTCATCCACTACGCCGTGGACAACATGCCTGCCGCCTATCCCCATACGGCCAGCACCGCCCTCTCCAACGCCCTCTTCCCCTATCTGCTCCGCCTGGCGACCCTTGGGGTGCGCCGGGCCCTGCAGGAAGACCCCGCCCTGGCCGCAGGGGTCAACATCTATCGGGGCCGCGTCGCCCACCCCGCCGTGGCCGAGGCCCTGGGCCTCCCCTATACCCCCCTCGCCCAGGCCATGGCGGCGGAGGGGTAACCCGGGAGTGTAGAGAGAGGACGGGCCCTCTCTATCATCGGCTGCGGGACCAGCCTCCACCCCCTCCCCAAAAAGCGCCACCGTACGTACGGTCCCATCAGACCTCGGGGGGTCAAAGGGTCCCTCCCCTCGGTTATATACTGAGGGCCGAAGCGAGTGGCGGGAGGCCCCGCATGCCTTCCCCTTTCCCGGGCATGGACCCTTATCTGGAGCGGCCGGACCTGTGGCCGGATTTCCATAGCAACCTGGCTTCGGAGATCCGAGCCCGGTTGAACCAGCGGATCACGCCGCGCTACTGCGCGCGCCTGTCGGCTCGATCACCTATGAGGTGGTGGAGATCGGGGAGACCCGCATCGTCCGACAGGAGGTGTCGATCCACCGGCTTTCTCCCTCTTCGGAGACGGGGACCTCCGTGGCCATCCCGCCGGCTCCGGTGAAAAGCCGGATCCCCCTGGAGGCGCCGTTGCGCCTTTACAGCGTCGAGATCCGCAAAGCGGACACCGGGCAGCTGGTCACGGTGATGGAGATCCTCTCGCCGGTGAACAAGCGGGTTGGGCACGAGGCCCATGGGGATTACCTGCGCAAGCGGCGGGATCTGCTGCGGTCCCCCGTTCACCTCATGGAGATCGATCTGCTGCGGGGCGGGGAGCGCCCGCCCCTGGAGGATCCGGTGCCCCCCGCTCCGTATTACGTGACCCTCAGCCGGGCGGAGCGCCGGCCGACGGTAGAAGTGTGGCCGGTCCGGTTGATGGACCCCCTGCCGGTGCTGCCGGTTCCCCTCCTCGAGCCGGATCCGGATGTGCCGCTGGATCTGGGGGCGACGGTGGCGACGGTCTACGAGCGCGGGGCTTATGGGGTGCAGATCGACTATCGTCAGCCCCCTCCGCCCCCTCCCCTATTAGAGGGAGGGAGGGCCTGGCTGGATGCCCGATTGTGGGAACAGGGGTACCGATAGCCCTCCGATCTCGCTGGAATTTTGGGGTATGTTTGACAATACTGGCAAGGTTTACCCCGGAGCTCTAGCATTGCCCTGCGCGCGGGAACGGGCGTGTCTAATGGAACAGTTCGCCAGCGTTTTATCATCCCCCGCCTCCACCCTGTAGGGGCAGGCCCCTGTGCCTGCCCCAATAGAGGGGCAACCACAGGGGGTTGCCCATACAAGGTTATCGTTGCCGGACGTGGCGCATCGGTTTAGGGCCATGACAACCCAACGATATGCCAACGGGGAGAAACAATACGGACAGCAACCATTTCGGGGTCGCCCGGGGGATGTTTGGGAAAGGGCTCAGGGGCGGTGCTGGGTGGACAGGAGTGGGTGAGCCATAAGCCGAACAAGAGCGCCAGTGCCGGGTTCCTCCGTTGGGGGAAGGCCCCGCCCATGGGGCTGCGGGTGCTGGGCGCCGAAGGCTTCCGCTATCTGCGCCGTCCCGACCCCTTCCCACCCCCCCACGCAGACGCTATAATTGTCCTTGGCAAGCGGGTGCTTTTCCGCGCACCTTAGTGGAGGGGGAGACCGCGATGAACCTCCAGGCACGGCGTATCCCGCGCGACTGGGGCCTGCTGTGGCGCATGACCCTTGTGATGGCCCTTCTGGCGGGGTTGTACCTGGCTTTTATCACCTTCCTGAACGCCGTCGGGGTGCCGTGGGTCTTCATCGCCATCATCGCAGGCCTGATGCTGGGCTTCCAGTACTTCTTCAGCCACAAGCTGGTCCTGTGGTCCCTGGGGGCGAAGGAGGTGACGCCCCAGCAGTACCCCCGCCTCCACGCCATGGTGGAGCGTCTGGCGGTGCAGGCGGGCATGCCCAAGCCGAAGGTCGCCGTCATCCACACCGACATCCCCAACGCCCTGGCGACGGGGCGGAACCCGAAGAACGCCGTGGTGGCCGTCACCACGGGCATTATGCGGCGCCTCGATGATCAAGAGCTGGAGGCGGTGTTGGGGCACGAGCTGACCCATATTAAGAACCGGGACGTGATGGTGATCACCCTGGCCAGCTTCTTCAGCGTGGTGGCGGCCATGCTGACCAACTGGCTGATGTGGGCGCTCCTCCTGGGCGGTCTCCGGCGGGACGAACGGGGTGGGATGGGGATGGTCATGCTGGTCTGGCTGGTCTCGTGGTTGGTGTACATCGTCAGCCAGCTGCTGATCCTCGCCCTCTCCCGCTACCGGGAGTACGCCGCCGACTACGGCGGGGCCATCCTGACGGGGATGCCCTCCCAGCTGGCCTCGGCCCTCCTGAAGATCAGCGGGGCCATGGCCCGCATCCCCACCGAGGACCTGCGCCGGGTTGAGGCGGCCAACGCCTTCTTCATTGTCTCCGCCCTCAAGGGGGAGACCCTCCTGGAGCTCTTCGCCACCCACCCTCCGGTGCACAAGCGGGTGGAGCGCCTCCGCCGCCTCCAGCAGAGGCTGGAATGGGGCCGATAGCGTGAGCCCCCTGGGAAGGCTCTTCCGTCGCACCCCCCCATCCCCACAGCAGAGCCAGCAGGACCGCCTGCTGGCTCTGGCTTCTGCCCGGAGTACCCTGGAGGGCGTCCACCGCCTCCGCCCCACAGGGAGGGCGGGGGTCTGCGCCCGTCCCCTCTCCTCGGACGCCTTCAACGCCTTTCTCAAGGACCTCCCCCGCCTCTTGGGGGGATGGGGGAGCACCCCCCGTGTCCTCGCCGACTCTTATGGCGCCCACTGGGTGGTCCTCCAGGAGGCCGACTTTACCTCCCTCCTGAAGGAGGTCCAGCGGACGGCCCAGGCCTTTCGGGAGAGGGGTTTTGGGGACCAGCTCCTCGTCGCCGTCCTCCCCTTCCGCACGGAGTCGGCCTTCTCCGAGGTCCGCAAGACGGTGCTCTGGATCTACCACTTCCGGCGGGGGACCTTCTACCCCTTCATCCCCCTCCCCGGGGAGAAACGGGATATGGCCGAGGAGATAGCCATCGCCGACAAGATGAAGGAGCACCTGCCTATCGAGGGGGCCCTGGAGGCGTGGTACCCCCTGTGGGGTATCCCCTGGCTGGAGGAGACGCCATAGGGCTCCCTGAGGAGGGCAAAGATGAAGGGAAGCGCCGCCATAGCAGCCATCCTTAAAAGGGAAGGGGTAGAGTTTATCACCTGCTATCCCTCTAACCCCCTGATCGAGGCGTGCGCTGTAGAGGGGATCCGCCCCCTTCTGGCGCGGCATGAACGGGTCGCCGTGAACATCGCCGACGGCTACAGCCGCGCCTCCTTCGGTCGGAGGATCGGGGTGACCTGCATGCAGTACGGCCCCGGGGTGGAGAACGCCTTCGCCGGGGTGGCCCAGGCCTATACCGATAACGTCCCCCTGCTGGTGCTCCCGGGGGCCTATGAACGCCACCGCCACGGCGTCGCCCCCAACTTCATGGCTTCCCGCCCGTATCACTTCGTGGCCAAGTGGGCCGAGTGCATCAACAGCGCCGGCCGCATCCCTCAGATGCTCCGCTACGCCTTTACCCTCCTGCGCAGCGGGCGGCCCGGCCCGGTGGTGCTCGAGGTGCCGGTGGACGTGGCCAACGAAGAGGCGCCCGGGGAGGCGGTGGCCTCCTATACCCCGGTCAAGGGGTGGCGGCCCGCCGCCGACCCCCAGGACGTGAAGAGCGCCCTCCGGGCCGTCCTGGCTGCCCGCTCCCCGGTGATGATGGTCGGGCAGGGGGTCCTCTACGGGGAGGCCTGGGAGGAGGTCCGGGAGCTGGCGGAGCGGCTGGAGGTCCCCGTCCTGACCACCCTGAACGGGAAGAGCGCCTTCCCTGAAGACCACCCCCTCTCCCTGGGGTGCGGGGGGCGCTCGGTCCCCGGCCCCGTCGCCCACTTCCTGCAGAAGGCCGACCTGGTCCTGGGGGTGGGCACCAGCTTCACCCGCTCCGGCTATATCGTCCCCATCCCCCCCGGCAAGACCATGGTCCAGATCACCATCAACGAGGACGACGTCAACAAGGACTACCCCATCGACCTGGCGGTGGTGGGGGATGTGAAGGACGCCTTACGGCAGATGCTGGGGGAGGTGGACCGCCTCCTTCCCGGGGGCCGGCGGGGCGATGGGAAGGTGAAGGCGGAGGTGGCGGCGGTGAAGCAGGAGTACCTGAAGGCGTGGCTCCCCCGCCTCACCTCCGACGATGTCCCCATCAACCCCTTCCGGGTGATCTGGGACCTGATGCACACGGTGGACCGGCGCCGCACCATCGTGACCCACGACGCAGGCTACCCCAGGGACCAGATGACGGCCTTCTACGAGGCCGTTATCCCTGGGGGGTATATCGGATGGGGCAAGAGCACCCAGCTGGGCACCGGCCTCGGGCTGGCCATGGGGGCCAAACTGGCCCACCCGGACAAGGTGGTGGTCAACGTGATGGGCGACGCCGCCTTCGGGATGGTGGGCATGGACATCGAGACGGCGGTCCGGGAGCGCATCCCTATCCTGACCATTGTGATGGACAACCAGGGCATGAGCGGGTATGAACGGGCCCTCCCCACCGCCCTGACCCGGTTTCAGACCACCAACCTTTCGGGGGATTACGCTAAGGTGGCAGAGGGGTTGGGGGCATGGGCGGAGCGGGTGGAGCGCCCCCATGACCTGGTGCCCGCCCTCCGTCGGGCCATCGCCGTTACGGAGGCGGGGCGCCCCGCCTTCCTCCACGTCCTCACGAGAAAGGACCCGGTACTCCCCCAGGGCATGGGGTAACCCTTACTCCTCCAACCGATAGGGGATCCCCAGCTCGCCGCAGATGCTCCGGAACCACCGGATCACCTCGGGGTGGAGGGGGATGCCCTTGACCCGCCGCACCTGCTCCTCCTCCCACTCGGGGAGACCGGGGTAGAGCACCCGCTCATACCCAGGGGCAGGGGGCGTCTCCCGCAGGGCCCGCAGGAACTCGTCCATCTCGTCCTTGAAGGCGTCCAGGGGGGTGAAGGCATCAATGTTGATGGCGGCGACAAAGTGGTTGGCTGACCCCCTCCCCAGCTTAAACCCGAACCCCGCCCCGGAAAGGACCCCCGCGAGGACCTCCACCATGCACGCCAGCCCATACCCCTTGTGGGACCCCAGCTCCCGGGTGCTCCCAAGGGGCAGGAGGTAGTACTTGTCGGGGACGGGGACAGGCTCCCGAAAAGGCTCCCCCCGCTCATCGGCCATCACCCCCGGGGGTATAAGGGTGCCGAGGCGGCGTGCCAGGGCCAACTTGTTGTTGGCCACCACGGTCATGGCCGCGTCGTACACGAAGGGGGGCTCCTTGCGGGCGGGGGCGGCGATGGCCAGGGGGTTGGTCCCCAGGCGGGGCTCCCGCCCGAAAGTGGGCAGCATACTGGGGCCCGTGGCGGTCATGCAGATGCCGATCATATCGTGGGGGAGGGCAAGCATGGCGTGGTAGGCCGCCATCCCCAGGTGGCGCCCGTTGTGGACCGTCACCATCCCCACCCCCGTTTCCTTCGCCTTCCGGATGGCTATCTCCATGACCTGGGGCACCACGATAACCCCCAGGCCGAAGTCCCCATCCACGTTGGCCGTGGAGGGGGTCTCCCGGACGACACGCCAGCGGGGGCGGGGGTTCAGGGCGCCGGTGGCATACCCCTGCACATACACCCGCAGCATATTGGAGACGCCATGGGTGTCTACCCCCCGCAGGTCGGCCGCCACCAGCACATCGGCCCCGATGCGGGCATCCGCCTCCGGCACGCCCATCTTCAGGAAGATCGCCTCCACCGTCGCCCGGAGGGCCTCAGGGCGCACCCGCACGGCCACCTGCTCAGGAACCCTAAAGATGTCCAGCACGCCTTCCCCCTACCTCACGCGAGGACAGGAGGGCCCGGGTGATCGCCGGCCCGTGCCCTGCCCCCCTGTTAGCCCCCTCAGTATACCGCCCCGGCGCCTATTGACAGAGCCCCCTCCGGCGGCTTACACTAACGGTGGCCGTGCTAGACGGGGAGCTGGCGGTGCCCTGAACCCGCAATCCGCCATAGCGGGGTCGAACTCCCCCTTGCGGGCCGGCAGAGGGATCTCTGGACACGGCGGCCTGGCGATGAGGGTCTGGTCCTGCGCGGCGGAGCCCTGTGAACCCCGCCAGGCCCGGAAGGGAGCAACGGTAGCAGGACCCTCCGAGCGCCGCAGGGGCACCGGGCCGGAGCCGGACGCCCGTTCACGTCCGTCTGCCCGCTCAAGAGGGGGTGCACGGCCTTCCTCTTTTTAGGAGGGACACCGTGAAGGCCATTGACGTGCACGTCCACGTCCCCCGCCAGCCGGACCTCCCCCCCACCCGCCTCTCCGAAGCCACGCGCCGCTACTTCCGCGCCGGCCCTCCCCCCGATGTGGAGACCATGGCCGCCCAGTACAAAGGGTGGGACATCCTGGGGGTGATCTTTTCGGTGGACACCGAGACCGTTAGCGGAGAGCGGGCCGATAGCAACGACTACGTCGCCTCCATCGTGCAGAAGCACCCTGGGCAGTTCATCGGCTTCGCCAGCGTCGACCCGTGGAAGGGGAAGATGGCCATCGCCGAACTGGAGCGGGCGGTCAAGGTGTTGGGGTTGCGGGGCCTGAAGCTCCACCCCAACACCCAGGCCTTCTTTCCCAACGACACCCGCTTCTACCCCCTCTACGACGCCGCCCGGGGCCTGGGGGTCCCCGTCCTCTTCCACTCGGGGCACGCCGGCGCCGGGGCGGGGCTCCCCGGGGGCGGGGGCATCAAGCTCAAGTACAGCAACCCCATCTTCATCGACGATGTGGCGGCCGACTTCCCCGACCTGACCATCATCATGGCCCACCCCGGCTGGCCCTGGCAGGAGGAGCAGATCGCCGTGGCCATCCACAAGGCCAATGTGTTCGTCGACCTCTCGGGCTGGGCCCCCCGCTATTTCCCCGAGAGCCTGGTGCGGGAGATCAGCACCCGCCTCCAGGACAAGGTCCTCTTCGGCTCCGACTACCCCCTGATCACCCCCGAGCGGTGGCTCCGGGAGTTTGAGGCCCTCCCCATAAAAGACGAGGTGCGCCCCAAGGTGTTGCTGGAGAACGCCAAGAGGGTCCTGAAATTGGCGTAACGTCCCTTCCCCTCCGTCAGCAGGTCCGGGAGCGGCTGGGGGCGCTGGGCCTCCGCCCCCGCAAACGGTGGGGGCAGCACTTCCTGGTAGACAGGGGGGTGATGGAGGGGGTCCTGGCCGCCGCCGACCTTTCCCCCACCGATACCGTGGTCGAGGTGGGCCCCGGGCTGGGCCTCCTCACCGAGGCCCTGGCCCCCCGGGTGGCCCGTCTGGTGGGGGTGGAGATAGACCCGGCCCTCGCCGTCGCCCTGCGCCGCCTCCTCGCCCCCTGGCCCCACGTCACCGTGGTGGAGGGGGATGCCAGGAGCGTTGACCTCTCCCCCTGGCTCCCCGCCCCCACCCCGTACAAAGTCGTGGCCAACCTGCCCTACTATGCCGCCACCCCCATCCTGCGCCGTTTCCTGGAGGGTGGCCATCGCCCCACCGTGATGGTGGTGATGCTCCAGCGGGAGGTGGCCCAGCAGGTAGCGGCGTCCCAGGGCCATATGTCCCGCCTCTCCGTAGGGGTCCAGGTCTATGCCTGCCCCCGCATAGTACGCATCGTGCCGCCGACGTGCTTCTACCCTCCCCCGAAGGTCACCTCGGCAGTGGTGCGCCTGGATGTCTATGACACCCCCCTGGTCCCCCCGGAGCACCGGGAGGGGTTCTTTGCCCTGGTGCGCCTGGGGTTTGGGGCGCCACGCAAGCAACTGGGGGGCCACCTCCGCCGACACCTCCCCCTTCCCCCGGAGAAGACGGAAGAGGCCTTCGCCCGGGCGGGCATCCCCTTCCGGGCGCGCCCTGAAGACCTCTCCATCCCCCAGTGGGAGTCCCTCTACCACGCCTTGCGGGCCGCCGGATGGAACCCCTCTACGTAAGGGCCTATGCCAAGGTCAACCTGACCCTGGAGGTGCTGGGGCGCCGCCCCGACGGCTTCCACCGGATCGCCACGGTGCTGCAGACCGTGGGCCTGTGGGACGACCTTTTCCTTTTCCCCCTCCCCCACGGGGTGGAGGTGGAGTGCTCGGAGGCGTCCCTTTCGGGGGAGGCGAACCTGGTCTTCCGGGCGGCCCGCCTCCTCCGGGGGGAAGAGGGCGTCGGGCAAGGGGCGCGCATTGTGGTGTGCAAGGGGATCCCCGTAGCCAGTGGCCTTGGAGGGGGGAGCAGCGACGCCGCGGCGGCCCTGAGGGGCCTGGCCCGCCTGTGGGGCCTCCCCCTCTCCCACGAGCGGCTGGCAGGCCTGGCGGCGCGCCTGGGCTCCGATGTCCCCTTCTTCCTCCGGGGGGGCACGGCCCTGGCCCAGGGGAGGGGTGAGGAGATCACACCCCTGCCCCCTCTGGGGGAGACGTGGTTCGTCCTCCTCTCCCCCCCCCTGGGCGGGGAGGGGAAAACGGCACGGCTGTACAGCCTCCTCCCCCCGGACCGGTGGACCGACGGCTCCCCCACGGCCCGCCTTGTCGACGCCCTCCGGAAGGGGGAACCCCTCCACCATGGCCTCCTCTTCAACGCCTTTGAGGCCGTGGCCTTCGAGGCCTTTCCCGGCCTCCCGGAGTACTGGAGGGGCCTGGAGGAGGCCGCCGGCAGCACCCCTCACCTGACGGGGACGGGTCCCTCCCTCTTCACCCTCGCCCCTTCCCCGGCGCGGGCGCAGGAGATCGCCCTGGCCCTGCGCCGTCGGGGATGGCGGGCGTGGGCCGTCCCCCCCATAAGGCCGGCGGAGTAGGGGCCAAGAGGGGGCATGCCGCCTTGCCCTCTGCTTGGGCGCCCCCTCTTCCCTCTGGCATAATGCCTTTAGGCGTCTGCAGGAGGATGGTATGCGCATCGCCTTCATCGGGGGCGGCACCATGGCCGAAGCGATGATCACGGGGATCCTGGAGCGGGGGGTGGCACGCCCCACGGACATCGCGGTGGGGGAGCCGCTGGAGGCCCGCAGGTCCGCCCTCCTGCAGAGGTTCGGTGTCCCCACCACGGCCAGCAACCAGCAGGCGGCGGCGGGGAGCGAGATCGTCGTCCTGGCGGTGAAGCCCCAGGACCTGAAGGCCGCCATGCAGGACCTCCGGGGGACCCTCCGGGGCGGGCAGGTGGTGGTCTCCATTGTGGCAGGGGCACGCCTGGAGGGCCTGGTCCAGGGGCTAGGGCACCGCTCCGTGGTCCGGGTGATGCCCAACACCCCCGCCCAGGTGGGGATGGGGATGAGTGTTTGGACCGCCACCCCCGAGGTCCCCGGTGAGCGACGGGAACAGGTGCGCACCCTCCTGCGCTCCTTCGGGGAAGAGGTCTATGTGGCCGAGGAGAAGTACGTGGACATGGCCACCGCCCTCAGCGCCAGCGGCCCCGCCTTCGTCTTCCTGGTGATCGAGGCCTTGCTGGACGCCGGGGTGTACATAGGCCTCCCCAGGGACATGGCCCGTCAATTGGCCGTGCAGACCGTCCTGGGGAGCGCATACATGGCCAAGCAGACGGGGAAACATCCGGCGGAGCTCAAGGGGATGGTGGCCTCCCCCGGGGGGACAACCGTGGAGGGCCTGCTGGCCCTGGAGGCCGGTGCGGTCCGGGCCCACTTCATCCGGGCGGTGTCCGATGCCTACGAGAAGGCCAAGGCCCTAGGAGGATAAGTGCTTCAGGACATCCTGGCCACCTTTATCTTCTACCTGACCACGGCCCTCTACGTAGCCATTCTGGTGCGGGCTATCCTCTCCTGGTTCCCCATAGGCGGCAACAACCCCGTCGTGGCCCTCGTCTATCAGATCACCGAGCCCATCCTTGCCCCTATCCGGCGCGTTGTCCCCCGCATCGGCTTCATTGACCTCAGCCCCCTCATCGCCATCCTGCTCCTGGTCCTCATCCAACAGGCGGCCCGGATGTTCCTCCCCTAGCCCTGACCCCCCGCGTGTTACCCTAAGAAAGGGTTGTACCCATGCAGGTGGTGGTGTGTGCTATTAAGGTGCACCTGGCGGCCAACCACTCCCTCAAGGGAAAACGCCAGCTCCTCCAAGCCCTGACAACTCGCCTGCGCAACCGCTTCAACGTCTCGGTGGCGGAGGTGGATACCCAGGACCTGTGGCAGATGGCGACCCTTGGGGTGGCCCTGGTGGCCCCCGACGGCTTGCACGCCCGGCGCTCCATGGAGCAGGTGGTGCGCTTCATTGAGGAGACCCTTCGGGGCGAGGGCGAGGTGGTGGACTGTCAAATAGAGCACCTCCAGGGCGTCCTGTAGCCCTCGGCAGTGTCTGACGTCAAGGCCCTCCACGCCAAGGTGTATGGCAGGGTACAGGGGGTGGGCTTCCGGGCCTTTGTGGAAAGCCACGCCCGCCGCCTGGGCCTTACCGGCTGGGTGCGCAACTGCCCCGACGGCGCCACCGTTGAGGTGTGGGCCGAAGGCCCCCCCCACGCCCTCGCCCGCCTGGCGCAGGCCCTCCGCCGGGGTCCCCCCCTCGCCCTGGTGGAAAGGGTAGAGGAGGAATTGCTGCCCCCGACGGGGCAATGGAGGGGCTTCTCCGTCCGCTACGGCGGTGATACCTGACGGATCCCGTACGCCCCGCTCCGCTGCAGGACGCGTAGCAGGGTCTCCTCCGAGACGACGCGGAAGGACCCCTCCGTCTGCCACCACTCTTCCAGGGCGGACTTCAGGGCGCTCAGGGGGACCGGCTCGTTGCGCGCCCCCAGGAGGAGGCGGAAAACCCCCTCCAGGAGAGGGGTCTCGGCGGTGATAAACCCCGCCTCCCGGGAGCAGTGGTCGGCGATCCGCTCCATATGCTCCTCCCAGGGCGCCGTCAGCCCCTTATCGGGCCGGCCCCCCACCTCCCGCCGGCACTCCGGGCATAAGCGGGGCAGGAGGAAAGCCGAAAGGGAGATGTTCTGCTCCTCAAACCACTGGGGGGAGATGTGAAAAGACGGCTCCGCCGTCATCTTCAACGAGGAAGCCTTCTCCTCCCGTACCATTGCCCCTGCCCTCACTCCAAGAGTATGACCTGCACCCGTTCCCCCGAGCGCACCGCGGGCACGTCCTCCGGGCAGATGGCCAGGCCGTTGGCGCGGGCCAGGGAGGTGAGGATGTGGGACCCCTGGGGGCCGGTGAGGGAGGCGACCCACCCCCCGTTCTGCCGCTCCACCCACACCCGGGCATAGACCCGCCGTCCATCCCGGTTAACGATCTCCCCGCGGAGCGTCGCCTCAATGACGGGGCGCTGGACCTCCCGCCGCCCCAGCATGGTCAGGATGGCGGGGCGGCAGAAGAGCTCAAACACCACCAGGGCGCTCACCGGGTTCCCGGGCAGCCCCAGGTGGGGGACCCGGCGTCCATCAGGGGCACGGAACCAGCCGAAGGCCACCGGCTTCCCCGGACGCATCCGTACGCTCCACACCTCTATCTTCCCCTCCTGCGCCAGCACGTCCTTGACGACGTCGTAATCCCCCTTGGAGACCCCCGCCGACGTGAGGACGAGGTCGGCCTGCAGGCCTTCCCGGATCTTCTCCCTCAGCGCCGTGGGCTCGTCGGGGGCGATGCCCAGGAGGAGGGGGATGCCCCCCGCCTGCTGCACCGCCGCCCCGATGCTGTAGGAGTTGGCGTCGTAGATCTTCCCGGGGCCAAGGGGCTGCCCCGGCGCCACCAGCTCGTCACCGGTGGCGAGGACCGCCACCACCGGCCGCCTTACCACCGCCACCCTCCCCATACCCAGGGTGGCCAGGAGACCGACCTGGGCCGGCCCCAACACCGTGCCCGCCCGCAGCGCCACCTCCCCCTGGCGGACGTCCTCCCCGGAGGGGCGGATGTTCGCCCCCCGCCCCACCTCGGCCAGGACGGCCACCTCTTCTACCCCCCGACCGGAGCGGCGCCGCTCCACCTCGTCGGTCGCCTCAAAGGGGACGACCGTGTCCGCCCCCGGGGGGATGGGGGCGCCCGTCATGATGCGGACGGCCGTGGCGGGCAGCACGGGGAAGGTGGGCGCCTCCCCGGCTGCCACCTTCCCTATGACCCGCAAGAGCCGGGGGGAGGAGGGGCTTGCCCCCCGGATGTCCTCCCACCGCACCGCATAGCCGTCCATGGCCGAGTTGTCCCACAGGGGCACGGGGAAAGGGGCCACCACGTCCCGGGCCAGGGTCAGGCCCAGGGCCTCCGGGAGGGGGACCTCCACCGCCGGCAGGGGGGTAAAAAGGGCCAGGAAGCGTTCCTGGGCTGCCTCTACCGAAAGCATGGAGTTGCCCGCAGGGCAGAGATGCGCCCGCGGCCTTTATGATACCACAACCGTTACCCGCCGGGGGGCCGATGCTACTCTACCAGGTACAGGGTGGGGTAGATGAAGACCCAGGCCACATCGACGAAGTGCCAGTACTTCACCACCCCCTCTACGCCCCAGAAGTGCCCCCCTGTGAAGCGCCCGTCCCTGGCCAGAAAGAGGACCACGGCCAGGGCGAGGATGCCTGTGAAGACGTGGAAAGCGTGGATGCCGGTGGTGGTGAAGAAGACGGTGCCGTAAAGGGTGTGGGGGGGGAAGTAGTGGAAGGCCTCCCACCACTCCACCCCGACCCCTACCAGGAAGAGGAGGCCCAGGGCGATCGTCCCCGCCAGGTTGCGCAGCAGCCCCCCCAGGTCCCCGTGGCGGGCACACATCTCCGCCCGGTATGCCGTCAGGCTGCTGAGCAGGAGGACAAAGGTGATGGCCAGCCCAAGGGGCTGGTTTACTTCATCCGGGCGCTCGGTGCGCAGCAGGTAGAAGCGGCTGGAGAGGAGGACCGCGAACAGAAAGGCCTCCGAGAGGAAGAAAAACCAGAGCCCTAACCGGTTCAGCGCCAGGCGGCTGACATGGGGGACGGGGTGCGTCTGGGGGTGGGTCGCCATTCTACTCCTCCTCCGCCCGCCACACCTGGGCGACGTGCATGTAGTAGTAGGCGATCAGGCCTGCGTCGATCCCGCTGAGGATGAGAAGGGAGGCGATAAGGCCCGGCCAGTCGGCCACCATCCAGATGTACTCCAGGACCGTCAGCACGGCCAGGGCAACCCATACCCATACCCCACGGCGCAGGGCCTGGTGTAACCTCTCCCTCGCCATTGCCTCCTCCTATGCAGCGGGTCGGGGGGTGTCCTCGGCCCCCCCGGCGACACCGATGACGGCGTGGCGGGGGGCGCCGGGGACCCCATAGTCATAGGGCCCTCCGACCACCACCGGCACCCCACGGAAGTTCCCGGGAGGCGGTGGGGAGGAGGTCGCCCACTCGAGGGTGCGGGCGTCCCACGGGTTGTCCGTTGCCACCTTACCCCTCACCCACGAGTAGACCACGTTGACCACAAACACCACGAAGCTGGCGGCGAGGAGGAAGGCCATGACGGTGATGTACATGTTGACACCCGCCAGTTCGGCGGGGTAGTCGGCAGTGCGGCGTGTCATCCCGTGCACCCCCGCCCAGAACATGGGCAGGAAGGTCAGGTTGTAGGTGATCAACAGCCACCAGAAGTGGAGGCGGCCCAGACGCTCGCTGAGCATCCTGCCGGTGATCTTCGGGAACCAGTAATACACCGCGGCGAGGAAGGCGAAGATCTGAGCGCCCATCATGGTGTAGTGGAAGTGCCCCACGACGAAGTACGTGTCCTGTAGGTGGATGTCCGTGGGCACATCGGCCAGGAAGATCCCCGTGATCCCCCCGATGAGGAAGTTGAAGAAGTAGCCCAGGACGAAGAGGAGGGGGGTGGCCATGCGGAGATGTCCCAGCCAGAGGGTGCCCAACCCGGCCAGGAACACCGCCCCTGTGGGGATAGAGATGATCTCGGTGGTCACCATAAAGGGTATGTGCAGGGCAGGGGACATGCCACTGGTGTAGAGGTGATGCGCCCACACGATGAAGCTGATCCCCACGATGGCCAGGAAGGCGGTCACCACCCACCGATAGGCGAACAGGGGCTTGCGGGCGAAGGGGCTGACGATCTCCAGGATGATCCCGAAGGCGGGGAGGATCATGATGTACACGGCGGGGTGGGAGTAGAACCAGAAGATGTGCTGGTACAGGAGGGGCTTCCCCCCAAAGGTGGCCTTAAAGAAGGAGGTGCCCGCCACCCGGTCCAACAGGACCATCAGCAGGGCAAAGGCCACAAACTGGGTCACCGTGAGGGCGATCATCGAGGCGGCGAAGACGGACCACGTGAAGATGGGGATGCGGGACCAGGTCATCCCCCTTGCCCGCAGGGTGATCACGGTGGTCAGGAAGTTCAAGCCCCCGAGGATGGAGGAGAGGCCAATGGTGATGAAGGCGAGGAGGAAGGGCACCTGCCCGCTGGCGTTCACCAGGGCCAGGGGCGGGTAGGCGGTCCACCCGGTGTCAAAGCCCCCCATCAGGGGGCTGGTGAGGAGGAGGACCGCCACCGGCGGGACGATCCAGTAGCTGAGGGCGTTCACCCGGGGGAAGGCCACCTCCCCGGCGCCTATCTGGAGGGGGAGGACAAAGTTGCCGAACCCCCCGATGATGAGGACCACGGCCATGGCGATCAGAAGGATGCCGTGGAGGCTCATGATCTGGTTGTACACGTCCGGGCCCATCACGGTGCGCCCCGGGGCCATCAGCTCCAGGCGCATAAGCAACCCCAGCAGACCCCCCAGCAGGAGCACCACCGTAAAGGTCACCAGGTACTGCACCCCGATGACCTTGTGGTCGGTGCAGAAGCGGAAGTAGCGGCGCCAGTCCCTGGGGACGTCGGCCTTGACGGGGAGGCCGAACCACTCCCGCACCCAGACATCCCACATCCCCACCCCCAGGAGCCACCCCACAAGGCCGAAGACGTAGCCCACCACCAGGAGGGGCTCCATCGCCCACGCCTTCAACCCCACCGCCGCCCGCACCCCGGCCATCAGCCCGGCCCCCACCCCAAACCCTATGCCCCCCCACAGAAGCCCCTTCACCAGGGGCCCAAAGGCGGACCAGAAGACGGCTACCGACGCTGGCGCTGCAGGGCGAGCCATGCCTTAAACTCCTCCTCCGGGACAACCCGCACCGGCATCACCATGTAGGCGTGGCGAAGGCCGCACATCTCGGCGCACTGGATACGGAAGGCGGAGTTTTCATGGAAACTTCCCACCTTCGTTGGCACCGCCGTCGTATAGGTCACAAGCCCGGGGACGGCGTCGATCTTCACCCGGAAGGCGGGCACCCAAAAGGCGTGCACCACATCGGTATCCCGGGAGGTCACCTCAAAGCGCACCCGTTTCCCCACCGGGAGAACCATCTCCTCCAGGGTGGTGACCCCGTATTGGGGATAGGTCACCTGCCATGCCCACCGCATGCCTTCCACCCGCACCAGCACCTCCGGCGGCTGCGCCTCCCTGCGCCGCAGCTCCAGGAGGTCAGTGATCCCGGGGTAGACTGTGATGGCGATGGTCAGGGCGGACGTGGCCAAGAACCAGGCGGCCACCCCTGCCCCATGGGTGTAGATGGGTGGCCCATCCCCCGCCACCCCCCCTCGCGCCCGGAAGCGCAGGGCCACGTAGAGGAGGACCACCACAACAAAGGCGAACACCGGAACGGCCATGTGCATGAGAACCCGGAAGGCGTGGTCTATCACCTCCGCCTCCTCGGCGGCAGCAACGGGGAAGGGGTTGTAGCGGATGAGAAGGATCTCCCCAATAATGGTGAGGGCCACCCAGAGGAGGGCCACAACCAGGGCGTGCCTGTGCGCAGCTTTCACGCTAACCCCTCCACTCTCAACCTAGGGGGAGAGGGGGAAACCTACCAGGGTGAAAGCCCACCCATCCCGTGATGCATCCGCATCATCCCGGAGCCTGGTAATATAGGGGGGAAGGAGGGCGGCAGTGGGCACCCTGAAGGTCTTCAACCCTGTGGCGAAGCCCGTGGAGACGCGGCTGCAACCGGCGCCCCGTCCGGCCGACCTGCGGGGGAAGCGCATCGGCCTGTACTGGAACCTGAAGGCGGGGGGAGATGTGGCGCTCCAGAGGACAAAGGAGCTCCTCGCGGAACGCTTCCCCGACGCCCGCTTCTCCTTTTACCGGGGTGATGTCGGCTTTACGATGCGTCACCTGACGGCACGGGAGGCCGACCGCATCGCCCGGGAGGTAGACGCGGTTATCGGCACCACCAGCGACTGAGGGTCGTGCACGTCGTGGCTTGTCCACGACATGATCCTCCTGGAGAGGCGGGGCATCCCCACCGTCTCGTATACCGCCGCGGGCTTTGTGCAGGATGCCCGGCGGAGCGCCGTCACCTTCGGCCTGCCGGAGCTCCCCATCGCCGTCGTCCCCACCCCTTTCACCAATCAGCCCCCGGAGCGGATCCGGGCTATGGTGGAGGGGGCCATCGGGCAGGTGGTCGCGGGCCTCACCCGACCGCTCCCCATGGCCGAACCCCCCCGTGAGGGGGTCGTCCTCCTCGAGGAGGAGTGGCTGACGTTCACCGGGGAGGACCAGCTGGCGGCGGCGCGGGAGATGAACGAGCGTTTCCTGTCCTATGGCTGGGGCGATGGCCTTCCCCTCGTCCCCCCGACGGAGCAAGCAATAGAGGGGATGCTCAGGGGGACACGGCGGGGCCCGGACGACGTTGTAGCCGTGTTGGAGCCAGGGTTCGGCCTGGCGACGGTCAAAAAGATCGCCGCCAATGCGGTGATGGCCGGCTGCCGGCCGGAGCACCTGCCGGTGGTGCTGGCAGCGGTCCAGTGTCTGGCGGAGCCCAAGATCTACCTGCGCAACAAGGCTATGTCCACCGGACCCCACGCCCCCCTCCTCTGGGTGAACGGCCCCATCCGGCGGCGCATCGGGCTGAACAGCGGCGTCTGCGCCCTGGGGCCAGGGGCCTGCTCCTTTGCCAACACCGTCATCGGGCGGGCCGTCCGGCTGTGCATGATGAACATCGGCCATACGTACCCGGGCGTCTCGGATATGGACACCATCGGCTCCCCCCTCAAGTACAGCGCCTGTGTAGCGGAGAACGAGGAGGCGAGCCCGTGGCCCCCTTACCACGTGGAGCACGGGTTTGATCGGGAGACCAGCACCCTCACCCTGCTCTTCGTGTACGGGATCTGCGAACTGCACGACTTCCAGAGCACGGAGCCGGAGCGTCTGACGGAGGTCTTCGCCACCGCCGCCCTGAACGTCGCCCAGGTCCCCACGGGCCTCTGGCTCATCGGGCGGCGGGCGGACCCGCGGTACGGGACGGAGGAGAAGGAGCACCACTGCCTCTTTATCTGTCCGGAGCATGCGGAGGTGTTCCGGAGGGCGGGGTGGGAGAAGGGGCACATCCGGCGGGCCCTCCACCGCCGGGCCCGTCTCCCCTTCCGTCTCCTGATGCTCAATAAGGAGCCCCAGGCCCTGGCGACGGCCCACCCCGAACTGACCTGGCTCTGGGAGAGCCCGGAGACGCTGGTGCCCGTCCTGGAGGATGCGGAGTGTTACGATATCGTCGTCGTAGGAGGGGCCGCCGGTCGGGGCGCCTTCTTCTGGGGGGCCGGGGAGCCCGTCACCAAAGCCATCGAGGAGTAGGGCAGGCCCCCGAGGCCCCATCCATCGCCCCCGTCGCCCTGACCATCAGGGAGGCAGAAGGGAGGGGGATCTCCCGGCGAAGCCAAGCCGGCGGCGGTAGAACCAGGCGATGGCCTCGGAGCGGCTATGGACCCCCAGCTTGGAGAGGATGCGCTGGACGTGGTTCCGCACCGTTACCCTTGCCACCCCAAACCCTTTGGCGATGGCGTCCGGGTGGTACCCCTGGGCCAGCAGGGAGAGCACCTGCCACTCCCTGGGGGTCAGGGGGGCCGGCGACGGCGCTTCCCCCTCCTGCTCGGTCTCTGACGCCTGGGCCACCAGCGCCCGCACCTGGTCGGCCAGGCGCTCTTTGGCTTTGCGGGCCGTGATATCCCGGAAGAGGTGGACGGGGGTGTAGGGGAGGCCGCTCCCCTGCGGCACGGGCACGATGGAGACGTTCAACCACACCGCCCGTCCATCCCGGCGCCGGGTCTGGATATCGTAGGGGGCGACGGCCTTCCCCGCCCGCAGCCGGCAGACGACAGGGCAGTTCTGCTGACACCACACCGCCCCCTCGCCATCCCTCCCCTGCAGCACCTCATAGCAGGGCCGGCCGAGGACCTCTTGGCGGGAGTACCCTAAGATGGCTTCTGCCGCCTCGCTCCAGAAGGTAATACGATACTCGGCGTCGACGGCGAACACACCGTCGGCGCCCCGGGCCAGGGCCCGGAGGAGGTTGCGGAGAGACGCGTCCATACCCCCTCCTTCAGGCCCTCCCCCGGGCTTGTGACGCTTTTTCACCCTTGAGGATAGCACAGACGGGGCGCGAGGGGAAGGCCTGTCCTGCCCGGCCCCCGACGGGCGGTGGCCTTCCCCCGGCTACCCCCTGAGGCTGTTGGACAGAGGGAAGTCAGGTATAGGGGTATGGTCCAGGGCGGTAGAAAGGGGCGCCACCTCCTCGGGGACCCGGGCCCGACGCCCCTTTCGGCCTACGACCCACCCGCCCCCCTGGCCGCCCGGCGCCGCCCCTGATCCTTTGCTGAAACACCCTCTTCAGCTCTGAGAGCGTTTGAGGCAGGTCGGGGTAGGCCCCCGTGCCTACCCTGTAGGGGCAGGCCTTGTGCCTGCCCCTATGTTGGGCAACCACAGGGGGTTGCCCCTACGGGGTTATCGCTGCCGGACGGGGTGCCCCCCCTGTAGGGGTAGGCCCCCGTGCCTGCCCCTATGTTGGGCAACCACGGGGGGTTGCCCCTACGGTTTATCCCCGCCCCATCTTTTCAAACACCCTCCTTCAGCCCTTGACACCCCGACCCTCGCCTGGTATAGTCCTTACCAAGCCTACGCCAGGAGGTGGGGATGGTGCGTAGGGTTTTGCCGGTATTCGCCTTTTTCCTCCTCTTCCTTGGAATGGCCTGTCGGCCGGCTGCCCCTGGGCCCACGCCGACGCCCGCCCTGCAGCCCACCCCTCCCCCGGCCACCCCGGCCCCCACACCCACCCCCACCCCGCGGCCCCTCGTCGTGGCCCCTACCCCCACACCCGTGGGGTTCGTCCCCACCCCGACCCCCACCCCACCCCCGGAAGCCCGGCCCCGGCGTGGGGGGATCCTGAACTGGATGAACTATGCCGACCCGGCCCGTCTTGATGTCCACGGCGAGAGCCCCCTGGCGGTGCAACAGGCAACGGCCGGGGTCTTCAGCGGCCTTCTCCACCACGACCCCCTGGACCCCTTCCGGATCGCCCCTGACCTGGCGGAGCGGTGGGAGGTGTCCCCCGATGGGACGGTGTACACCTTCTTCCTGCGCAGGGGGGTGCAGTGGCACGACGGCCGCCCCCTCACCGCCGCCGACGTGAAGATGAGCCTGGACAGGGTCACCGGGAAACTGGACCCCGCCTTCCGGAGCCCGCGGTGCGGTGGCCTGATCACCCCAATGGTGCGGGAGACCTCCATCGTGGACGACCTGACCGTCAGGGTCACCCTGCACTTCCCCACCCCTGTCTTCCTGCCCTCCCTGGCCTCGGCGTGGTGCCGCATCCTCCCCAAGCACATCCTGGAGCGCGATGGCAACTTCCTGGAGCCCAAGAGCCAGGTGGGGACAGGCCCCTTCAGGTTCAAGCGCTATGAGCGGGGCATCGTGATCGAGTGGGAGCGCAACGGGAACTACTACGACCGGGAGCTCCCCTACCTGGACGGGGTCCGGCAGTACATCATCGTGGGGGTGCCCACGCAGATAGCAGCCATAAAAACGGGGAGGGTCCACCTGGCCCCCAGCACCTGGCCCGGCTTTACCAAGAGCCAGGCGCTGGAGATACAACGGACACGGGGGGATACGGTAGAGGCCTGGCAGTGGTCCCTCAACACTATCAGGGTCGCCCAAGTGAACGCCCGGAGGCCCCCCTTTGACAACAAGGACCTGCGGCGCGCCGTCTTCCTGGCCGTCGACCGCCACGCCTTTATAGAGAAGCTGTGGGAGGGGTCGGGCACGCCGTGCGCTATCCTGCCCCCCAACCTCTATGGGGAGTATGCCCTCCCCCTGGAGGAGGTGCTCCGGACGCCGGGGTGCCGCCGGCCCAAGGACGCCGACATCGCCGAGGCCAAACGCCTCGTCGCCAAGCACTACCCGGCGGGTCTGGAGATCGAAGCCGCCGTGCGCCAGGTGGGGGACTACGTGGACGGAGCCCAGCTGGTCGTTCAAGACCTGGCCGCCATCGGCATCAGGGCTTCGCTGCGGGTCTTTGAGAGCGCCGCCGGCTACGCCTACTACGGCCGGGGGGAGCACACCTTCATCGCCGTCCAGGACACCGCTATGGTCGTGGCGGAGCCGTACACTATCCTCGCTGTCCAATTTGCCGTGGGTGGGGGCCAGAACTTCTCCGGCTGGCGGGATGAGAAGGTGGAGAGGTGGATCGTGGAGACGCTCCGGGAGCTGGACCCCAAGAGGCGCGTCGCCCTCTTCCACGAAGTCCAGCGCTACCTGCTCACCGAGGACTCACCCCACGCGGTTATCGGCTGGGCGGAGCAGTGGTTTGTCAGGGACAGGCGCCTCCAGGGCTATAAACCCGCCCCCACGCTATACGATAACCTCACGTTTATGAGGGTGTGGTTGGCGGAATAGCCTGTGCAGCAGTACATCCTCCGCCGCCTCCTCCTCTTCCTCCCCTCCCTCCTGGGGGTGACGGTGGTGGTCTTCGTCCTCATGCGGCTGGTCCCTGGGGATGTGGCCACCATCCTGGTGTACCAGGCAGGGGGGCAGTTTGAGCGCCCCGCCGAGGAGCTGGTCCGGCAGGTACGACAGGAGCTGGGGCTGGACCGGCCCCTGGTGGTCCAGTACGGCCTTTGGTTGAGGGATCTGGTCAGGGGGGACCTGGGGTACTCCTACTGGGAGAAGCGGCCCGTCTGGGACATCGTGCGGGAGCGCTTCCCCCGGAGCATGGAGCTGGCCATCCTCACCCTGCTCCTGACCGCCCTATGGGCTATCCCCCTGGGGGTGGTGGCGGCGGCCAAGCGGGACACCTGGGTCGACCACGCCGCCCGTCTCGTGAGCATCAGCGGGCTGAGCCTCCCCATCTTCTTCCTCGGCGTCCTCCTTCTCTACTTCCTGGTGCGGGCGTTCCAGTGGATGCCCCCCCTGGAGTTCGTCAGCCTGTGGGAAGACCCCCGGGAAAACCTATTGCACATTATCTGGCCGGCGTTGGTGCAGGCCTATTACATCAGCGCCCCCGTCATGCGCCTGACCCGGTCCCAGATGCTGGAGGTCATCCGCGAGGACTACATCCGCACGGCCCGGGCCAAGGGCCTGTGGGAGGTGACCATCCTGTACCGCCACGCCCTGCGCAACGCCTTGCTGCCCGTGGTCACCTTTATGGGGTGGTGGGCAGGCCGGGCCCTCGGGGGGATCGTGGTGGTGGAGACCATCTTCGCCGTGCCGGGGATGGGGATGGGGCTGATCGAGGCCGTCGCCCACCGGGATTACCCCACCGTCCAGGCCTTCCTGTTGATCCTCACCCTGGTCTTCCTCACCGTCAACCTGCTGGTGGACATCCTGTACGCCTGGCTGGACCCGCGGATCCGGTACACCTAGAGGGGTTCCCATGCTCCGAGGGCCATCGGTCGAGGCTGCCCCGTGGGTGAAGGGTGCGCCGCGGCGCTCGGCGGCGAAGGCGCTGCTCCTTTTCGTGCGACGGAAGCCCCTGGGGGCGGGGGGCGCCGTGATCCTCCTCCTCCTGGTCCTCACCGCCCTCCTGGCCCCCTGGCTGGCCCCCTACGGTCCGAAGGAGACGGCCTTCCCCTCTTACCTTCCCCCCCAACGGGGTTTCCTGATGGGGACCGACAACCTGGGCAGGGACGTCTTGAGCCGCGTCATCTGGGGGGCCCGCCTCTCCCTGTATGTAGGGGTGGTGTCGGTGCTGGTGGGCATCACCCTGGGGGCCCTGTGGGGGATCGTCAGCGCCTACTATGGGGGGCTGACCGACGCCGTCAGCCAGCGCATCGTGGACATCCTGATGGCCTTCCCCCCTATCATCCTGGCCCTGGGGCTGATGGCCGTGTTGGGGGCCTCCGTCACCAACGTCATCATCGCCCTGATCATCCTGCTGGCCCCCACAGGGGCCCGCACCCTGCGGGCCTCCGCCCTCGGCATCCTGGCCATGCCCTACATTGAGGCGGCAAGGGCTATGGGGTGCTCCCCCTGGCGGATCATCTTCCGCCACATCGTCCCCAACGCCATGGCCCCGTACATTGTCCTCCTGAGCGTGAACATCGGGTACGCCATTGTGGTGGAGGCGTCCTTGAGTTTCCTGGGCGTGGGGGTCCCTCCCGATGAGCCCTCCTGGGGGGGCATGGTGACGGCCGGGGCGAAGGTGTTGGAGCGCGCCCCGTGGATCGCCATGTTCCCCGGCATCGCCATCAGCCTGGCGGTCTTCGGGATCAACCTCTTCGGGGACGCCCTCCGGGACACCCTGGACCCCCGCCTCAAGGGCGCCTAGGGGGCCGGACTACCCCTTGCCTCCTCCTGCTGGACGAGCCCGTGGAGGGCATCGCCCCCGCCCTCGGCGCCCGCCTCGCCCAGGTGGTGCTCCAGTTCCAGAGCCAGCACAAGGAGATGGCTATCCTGGTCGCCGAGTCCGACCCCACCCGTCTCCGCCTCTTTACCCCCTCCATCTACACCATCGAGCGGGGGGAGGTCGTGGACAAGCCCTCCCCCGTCTAGGGGGAGGGCAGGCGCCAGTACACGGCACGCCCCGTCACCCGGAGCAGGGGGCTGAAACGCCCCTCCGCCAGCCAGCGCCGCCGGTGCGCCTCCATAAGCTCCCGGACCGCCAACAGGGGGTCCGGGGCGTCGGTTTCATACAGGGCGAGGTACCGGTCCTGGCCCGGCTGGGGGAGGACCGCCTCGAAGCGGTAGGCCGTGTGGAAGAGGCCCGTGGCCAGCACATCGGGGACGTGCTGTTCGTTGTACCAGGCGTTGAACTCCCCCTCCCGGGCCGGGTCGGCACAGTGGGACTGGATGGCCAGGAGGCCGGTGATGGGGGCCTTGCCGGTCTTGGCTGTGGTAAAGGCAGGGCCGGTGCGCCGCCACATCTGCCTCTCCACCACCTGCAGGGCCGGGTGGATCCTCCCCTGGGCCTGCCACATGGGAAAGAAACGCCCCACGATCTCCTCGGGGATCGTCGCCAAAAGCCCCTCCCGCTCTACCTCATAAATGGCCAGATAACGGGCGCCCCGGAGAAGGGGGTCGGCGTTCCGGTAGCGTGTGGGGTGGGAGACCAGCCCCGTCGCCACCATATCCGACAGGTGGACGGCGTCGTACCACCGGTTGAACTCCTCCTCCCCCAAAGGGTCCGTGCAGTTGGCGGTGACGTAACGGATGCCCACCGGGTAGCGTCCCTCCATCTCTCCCCCCTCGGCGGTCGACCGGTTACCCCTACTGTACCGCGGGAGGGGGAAAAGGGCAAGGCGAAGGAGGAGGGGAGACCCCTTGGGCCGAGCGTTCCCCGCCGGCGCGCCTGAGGGGAAAAGGACCCCGCTCCACCCCGGATGGGAACCAGGGATGCCGAGGGTGGGACTTGAACCCACACGGGGCCCTGCCCCAGCGGATTTTAAGTCCGCCGCGTCTGCCGTTTCGCCACCCCGGCGTTCTGTTAAGGAGACCCGGATGTGCCCGAGAAGGTGCCTGGAGGCTAACGGGGGTGATTCCCTGAGGACTCTACAGCAAGCCGCTCTTCCACAGCCGGCGGGTGTGGAGGCGACGGCCGGATTCGAACCGGCGAGTAGAGGTTTTGCAGACCTCCGCCTTAGGCCCCTTGGCTACGTCGCCCTGTGGTGCCCAGGGCGGGATTTGAACCCACACGGGGAAACCCCACGGCCCCCTCAAGACCGCGTGTCTACCAGTTCCACCACCTGGGCACGGGGCCTTGGGGGCGCCCTTTACCCCACGGCCCCTTTTATGGTACCCTCCCCCCTGGGGGGGTGTCAATGCCCTCCTTGGAGCGCCCCCTCTTCCTGCTGGCCAGCACCAACCCCGGGAAAGTTCGGGAGCTCCTGGCCCTCCTGGGAGAGGCACCCTGCTCCTGGGTCACCCTGGCGGATGTGGGCGTTGCGGTGGAGGGCCCGGAAACGGGCCGGTCGTGTGTCCACAACGCCCTCCAGAAGGCCCTCTTCTACTGCCACCTGACCGGCCTTCCCACCCTGGCGGACGACTCCGGCCTGGAGGTGGACGCCCTGGGGGGAGAGCCGGGGGCGAAGGCCAAGGAGTACGCCGGGCGGGGGGCAACGGATGCCCAGCGCATCGCCCTCCTGCTCCACCAGCTCCAGGGGGTGCCGTGGGAGAGGCGCGCCGCCCGCTTCCGCTCCGTCATCGCCCTTGCCTTCCCCGACGGACGGGTCTATAGTGTAGAGGGAAAGAGGGAGGGGAAAATCACCTTCACCCCGCAGGGAGAGGGGGGCTTCGGCTACGACCCCGTCTTCTGGGTCCCCGAGGCGGGGAAGACCATGGCCCAGATGAGCGTGGAGGAGAAGAACGCCTTCAGCCACCGTGGGGAGGCGGCCCGCAAGGCCCTGGCCCTCCTGAAGGGGTTGCTGGGAAGGGGGGAAGGTGATGGCCGTCCTTGATGCCTTGGGGAGACCCCTGCGGGACCTCCGCCTCTCCGTGACCGACCGCTGCAATTTCCGGTGCCCCTTCTGTATGCCCTCGGAATCCCTGGGTTTCCGGTACCGTTTCCTCCCCCGGGAGGAGATCCTGACCTTTGAGGAGATGGCGCGCCTGGTGCGCATCCTGGTCTCCCTGGGGGTGCGGAAGGTGCGCCTCACCGGGGGGGAGCCCCTGTTGCGCAACGGCATCGAGACCCTGGTGGCCCTCCTGGCGGCCATCCCGGGCGTGGAGGACCTGGCCCTCACCACCAACGGCTTCCTCCTGGCCCAGAAGGCCGCCGCCCTGAAGAGGGCGGGGCTGCACCGGGTCACGGTGAGCCTCCACTCCCTGGACCCCACTGTCTTCGGGCGGATGAACGGGCGGGGCTTCGGACCGGAACGGGTCCTGGAGGGGATCGAGGAGGCGACCCGTGTCGGGCTGGGGCCGGTGAAGATCAATGTGGTGGTCCAGCGGGGGGTCAATGAGGGTGAGGTGGTGGAGCTGGCCCGTTTCTGTCGGGAGCGGGGCTATATCCTCCGGTTCATTGAGTACATGGACGTGGGCACCATGAACCACTGGCGTCTGGACGATGTGGTGTCGGCGGCGGAGATCGTGGAGCGGGTGGGCGCCGTCTTCCCCCTGGAGCCCCTCCCCCGGGGGTACGGGGACACGGCCTTGCGCTACCGCTACCGGGACGGGGGGGGCGAGATAGGCGTCATCGCCTCCGTGACCCAACCCTTCTGCGGCGACTGCACCCGCCTCCGCCTCACCGCCGATGGGTACCTCTACACCTGCCTCTTCGCCTCCCAGGGGTATGGTGTCAAGGCCCTCCTCCGCTCCGGGGCCAGCGATGACCAGATCCGTCAGGCCATTGTCGACCTGTGGGGCCGACGGCGGGACCGCTACTCCGAAGAGCGGGCCGCCCGCACCCCTACCCCCGGGCGGAGGGTGGAGATGTTCCGCGTCGGAGGGTAAAAAGAAGGCCTGGCAGCCCCCCCTGCCAGGCCTTCCGAGCCACCCGTTGGGGCGCGAGCCCCTACCCCTTCCCGATGCGGAACACCTTCGTGCCGCAGGCGGGGCAGACGCCCTGAATGGCCGGACGGCCGTTCTTCAGGGTCACCTGGGTGGCGTTGCGGATCGTCACCTTCCTCCGGCACTTGAAGCAGTACGCCTCCGCCATGCTTCACCCCCTTTCCATACGCCTTCACCCCAAAGGTAGAACAGGTCTCCCTTACGTGTCAACTACCGATAACAGCACGAACAAGGGGTAAATATGGCATAAAAGAGTTTTACCAGGGTATTTTGGGGCGATATATAGAGTAAAACCCCCTATGTAACGTAAAATGCCTTTATTTACCGTCCCGTAGGCAGGGAGAGGGGAAATCCTGTTTTGTCCCTTGGGGCGCGTCTTACCCTTTCCGCCACCCCCTGTGGGGGGGTTGTGGTTTTTCCCGTCGGCTGAATTTATGGCTATGAGAGGGCTGGGAAAAGGCCTTGACATGGGGAAAGGGGGGTGTTTAGGCTGGGGGCGATACAGGAGCGCCCTGGAGGGGCGCCGGTGTGTTGTAGATAGGAGGCCGCTATGGCGTATCTGCGTCTTTCCCCTACGGCGGAGCGTTCCCCTACCCCTCCCCAGGAGGAGGGGCGTTGGACACGGGGGGAGGGGATGCGGGAGCCGCGGGAGGGTTTCCCCCACCGCCCCCGGGAAGGGGAGGGTGTCCCGGCCGCTGTCCGGAAGTCCCCCTCCACCTATACCCCTCCGGAGGAGCGCCCCATCCTCACCCCCCTGCGCCGCGGGGAGGTGGGCACCGACCTGTACACCAAGCCCCAGGAGGGGTCCTGGTCCTGGGAGCGGTGGGGCCGCCGCTCGGAGGAGCTGTTGGCCAGGGTCGCCCGCGACCTGGAGATGGTCTACTGGGGGGCTGTAGGGCTGCTGGCCGGGCTGGTGGTGGGGGCGGTGCCCGCCCTGGACTTCGGCTTCGACCGGTACCCCTTTGTGATAGCCCAGCCGGCGGGGGCCCTGGTGGGTCTCCTCCTGGGGTCGGGACTGGCCCGGCTCTGGTGGCAACGTAAGGAGACCCCGTAGAGGGGTTGCCCACCACCCCTCCCATCAACAGGGGAGACCCCACCCTCCGAAAGGGGGTGTGGGAGGCCATGGGGGGTCCACCCCTGGTATCCTGAGGGGGAGAAAGGCTGCCCGTGGAGGTGTCCCATGGCCTCACCCCTCCGGCTCCTCAACTACGTCGCCGGCCGGTGGACCCCCGCAGCCGGCGAGGCGACCCTGGAGGACCGCTCCCCCCACGACTGGCGGCGGGTGATCAGCATCTTCCCCCGCTCCCAGGGGGAGGACGCCCACAGGGCTGTCCTGGCCGCGCGGGAGGCCTTCCCCTCCTGGCGGCGCCTCTCCCGCATCAAGCGGGCCGAGTACCTGGACGCCGTGGCCCAGATGGTGAAGCGGGACCAGGAGGAGCTGGCCCTCCTGATGGCCCAGGAGAGCGGCAAGCCCCTGGTGGAATGCCGGGCCGATGTGGTGGAAGGCCTCCATACCCTGCAGTACTGGTTCGGGCGCGCCCGCATGCCCCTGGGGGATGTCCTGGCCTCGGAGATCGCGGAGAAGGACAGCTTCGTTTTCCGGAAACCCAAGGGGGTGGTGGTGTGCATTACCCCCTGGAACTTCCCCTTCGCCATCCCCCTCTGGCTCATCTGCCCCTCCCTCCTGGAGGGGAACACGGTGGTGCTGAAGCCGGCGGAGGAGACCCCCCTGCTGGCCCACCGTATCGCCCAGTACTTCGAGGCCGCCGGCCTTCCCCCCGGCGTGCTGAACGTGGTGCACGGGTACGGGGAGGAGGTGGGATGGCCCCTGGTGGTCCACCCTGAAACGGACGTGGTCCTCTTCACCGGCTCCTATCAGGTGGGCTCCCTCATCCGCCAGGAGACGGCCAAGGACCCCCGCAAGTTCGCCGTCTGCGAGATGGGGGGGAAGAACGCCATGGTCATCTTCGAGGACTGCGACTTCGACCTGGCGGTGAACGCCGCTATCCTGGCGGCCTTCCGCACCTCCGGGCAGCGGTGTGTCTCGGCCTCCCGCCTCTTTGTGCAAGAGGGCATCCTGGAGCGGTTTACCCAGGCCTTTGGGGAGAAGGCCCGCCGCCTGCGCATCGGGGACCCCACCCGCGAGGACACCTTCATCGGCCCCCTGATCACCCCCGAGGCGCGGGAGAAGGTGGAGAGGTACAACCACCTGGCGAAAGAGGAGGGGGCCCACGTGGTGCTGGAGGTGGGGCGTCCCCCGGATCCGGACCTCCGGTACGGCGCCTACATAGGCCCCTTCGTCTACCTCATGGAGCACGAGGGCCGCAAGCGCGTCCTCCGGGAGGAGGTCTTCGGACCCCACGTGGCCATTATCCCCTTCTCCGATATGGAGGACGTTATCCGGAAGTACAACGACGCCGACTACGCCTTCGCCCTGGCGGTGTGCACCCGCGACTACCGGAAGCAGCGCCTCCTCCGGGAGGAATGCGACTTCGGTGTTGGTTATGTCAATCTGCCGACCATTGGGGCGGAGGTGCACCTGCCCTTTGGGGGGTTGCGGCGGAGTGGGACGGGGATGCCGTCGGCGGCGGCGCTGGCCGACGCCGTGAGCCACCGGGTCTCCTGGACCGTCAACCATGGGGTGGAGATCCGGATGGCCCAGGGGCTGACCAGCCAGGTGCCCTAGGGATGGCCCTCCTCCGCAGGTGGTTTCCCCCGGGGCTTCCCCTGCCCCGTCGCCTCCCCTTCTACTACGGGTGGGTGATCGTGGGCTGCGTGGCGTGCGCCCTGGTGGCCCGGCAGGGGGCCTCGGTGGCGGTCCTCTCGGTGTTTGTGAAACCCATGGGGGACGCCCTGGGGTGGTCCCGGGCCCAGGTCTCGGGGGCCGTCTCCCTGGGCAATGTCCTGGGGGGGATCACCGCACCCCTTTGGGGGCGGTGGGCGGACAGGGTGGGGGCGCGGGCGGTGTTGAGCCTGGGGGTGTTGATGGTGGGGGTGGGGGCGGCGGCCCTGTCCCAGGTCTCCTCCCTCTGGGCCTTCTACGGGGCCTACAGCATAGTCCGCCTCGCCTTTGCCTCCCCCCTGGACATCGGGGGGACCGTCGCCATCGCCAACTGGTTCCTCCGCCGCCGCGCCCTGGCCCTCGCCCTGGCGAACTTCAGCGGGGGCCTGTTCCAGGGGCTCCTCCCCCTGCTCGTCCAGGGGGTGATCCTGTGGCAGGGGTGGCGTGCGGGGTGGCTGGTGGTGGCGGCCCTTGCTTTGGGGGTCGGCCTCCTCCCCACCCTTCTCCTGATGCGCCGCCGCCCGGAGGACGTGGGCCTGCAGCCCGACGGGGCCGGTACCCCCTCCCCGGGGAAGGTGGCCTCTCCCCCCTTGGAGGAACCCTCCTTCACCCCCCGGCAAGCGCTGCAGACGCCCACCCTGTGGCTCCTGCTGGTGTACTCCGGGCTGGCCTTCCTGGTCCAGGCGGGGGTGAGCCTGCACCAGGCCCCCCACCTCCTCCAGAGGGGGATCCCCGCCCCGTGGGCGGCGGGCGTGGTGAGCGGTTTCGGCTTCGCCTCCGCCGGCGGCCAGCTCCTCTGGGGTGTGGTGGCGTCCCGCTGGCCCCTCCGCTACGCTCTGAGCGCCGCCGCCTTCACCGTGGTGGGGGGCATCGTCGTCCTGGCCACCACCCACCACGTGGCCCAGGGCCTCCTGGGGGGTGTGATCTTCGGAGGGGGGGTAGGGGGGTTCCTCACCCTGGTGCCCCTCACGTGGGCCAATTACTACGGGCGGGCCAGCCTGGGCACCATCCGGGGCATTACCCTTCCGGTCCAGGTGGGGGGGCAGGCCGTGGGCCCCCTCCTCATCGGGGGCCTCTATGACCTCCATCACTCCTACGACGCCGCCCTGGCCCTGGCGGCGGGCCTGGTAGCCCTGGCGGGGGCCTTGGCCCTCCTGGCAAAGCCCCCCCGTAGCCCTACAGCGGGGAGGGCAAGGGGAGGGGGATAGCCTGACCCGTCTGGGCGCTGCGGATCACCGCCTCGGTGAACTCCATGTAGCGCACCCCGTCCTCGAAGGTGGTCAGCTTCACCTTCTCCTTCCCCCGGATGGCGTTGATGAACTCCTCTTCTACACGCCAGCGCCCTTCCTCTTCCGGAGGGATGGGGATCTCCCGCAGCCCGCTGTCCCCCCGCCGCCCCCCGTAGAGGGTGACGCTCTGGGCGTCCAGCATGAGGGTCCCCTCGGTCCCGAAGAGCCACACCTCGTTGCGGGGGGCGAGGCCCGTCACAGCACTGAAGCGCATGTGCCCCTGGACGCCGCAGGCGAACTCACAGAGGACGTCCAGGTGGTCCGGCACCTCCACCCCCCGCAGAAGCCCATCGGCGTCCCGCCGTTGCTTGACCACCACCTTGGCCATGGCCATCACCTTGGCGGCGGGCCCTATCCACCGCATCACCGCCTCATACCAGATCCCCAGGGTGAGGGTGTTGAACCCGCTCAGGGCCCGGTCCTCCCGCCAGTGGAGGGGTCGCTCCCGGTCGACGAAGGTGGGCGTGCACGCCCTGAGCTCCAGGACGAGGGGCTCCCCGATAAAGCCCTGGGCCAGCAGCCGCTGAATGGTCCGGTCCACCTTGAGGGTCAAGGGGGAGGGGACCACCTGGGTGACGAGGTGAGGGCGCCGCCGCGCCGCCTCGAGCATGAGGTGGGCCTCCCGGGCGTTCATGGCCATGCGGGCCTCGGTGAGGACGTGCTTGCCCGCCTCCAGGGCGGCCAGGGTCACGGGGCAGTGCATGTAGGGCCACGTCCCTATACACACCGCATCCACTTCGGGGGACTGCACCACCTCCAGCCACGTGTCGTACACCTTGGGGATCCCCAGCTCCCTGGCGGCCCGCTCGCTGGACTCCCGGGTGCGGTTGCACACGGCGACGATCTCCACCCCGGGGATAGCCCGGAAGCCGGGGATGTGGCGCAGACGGGTGTTGTTGCCCGCCCCTACGATGCCGATGCGCACAGGCTGCTCCACGGCTGACCTCCTTTCGCCTTCTGGAATGTCATAGGACAAGGTAGCAGGCAGGGGTCCGGAGGGCAAGGAGGACGGCCTGACCACCTCCCAGGGGGTATCGCCGCGCCGTCGGCTAGAATGGGGCCGACAATGCCTGTGGGGAAGGAGGTGCGATATGGACGTGCGGCAGGTCCTACCAGGGGTGTGGGAGATGAAGATGACCTACGGCCGGGACCCCTCGGGGCTCTTCGGGGGTGGCCCCCTTCCCCACACCCTCTGGTACGTCGGCGGCCCTTCGCCGGCCCTGCTGGACCCCGGGCCAACGGTGGTCGCCCGGGAGGCCCTCCGGGCCCTCAGGGGTCTGGGGTATGACCCTGAAGGGATAGAGTACGTCGTCCCCTCCCACATCCATGTGGACCACGGGGGCTCCTGTGGGTGGCTTGTCCGGGAGCTGCCCAGGGCAACGGTCGTACTGCACAGGCGTGGCGCGCCGTACCTTTTAGAGACAACCCGCCTTCGGGAGGGGACCGCTGCCGTCTTCGGCCCCCAATGGGAAGACCTCTTTGGACCCCTCCTCCCCGTGCCCCAGGAGCGCCTTCTGGCCGTGGAGGACGGGCATACCCTTTCCCTGGGGGGGAGACGGCACAGGGTCCTTTTCCTGCCTGGTCACTCTCTGGACCATATCGGCGTCTACGACGAAGAGATGGGCGCCCTCTACTGTGGCCACGCCTTGGGGCAGTACTACCCCGGGCGTCCCCTGCCGGACCCCCCCTCCACCCTGCCCTACTTCGATGTAGAGGCGGCCCTGGCCTCCATGGCCCGCATTGGGGAGATAGCGCCCCGGTATGTGCTCTTGGCCCACGGGGGCCTGCTGGCAGGGGAGCCGGCCCCCTTGATCCGGGCGGCCCAGCAGGTGACCCGGGAGGTGGGGGAGATCGTCCTGAAAGGCATGGAGGAGGGTGTCCCCCCCGAAGAGATAGAAAAGCGGGTCAGGGCATACCTCTTCGGCGACCCGGATAAGGCGGGTAGAAGCTATATGCTCACAGTGCGCTCGTACATGACCTACTATGAGCGTAAGGGGAGGGGGAAGCAGGCGTAACCCGGGGGTCTTTCTGGCGCAGGCCCGGGGCAGGAGGGAAGACCGGGATAGGGGTCTTCCAGCCTAAGCCGAGGTGCCGAGGGTCGGAGTCGAACCGACGACACGCGGATTTTCAGTCCGCTGCTCTACCACCTGAGCTACCTCGGCCCCTCCGCCCCCCATTATTTTCCCCGCCCCGTGGGGGTGTCAACCCCTGCAGGGGGGCGGGCTAAGGCAAGGAGGGCTGCCCCTCCCAGGGCTGCCACGCCAAAGACCGCGAAAGCCCCGTAGTAGCTCCCCGTGGCATCGTACAGGGCGCCGGCGAGCAGCGCCCCCAGCGCCTGCCCGCCCCCGACAAAGGGCTCCGTCACGCCGCGGATCCTCCCCAAGGAGGGGCGTCCGAAGTACTCGGCGTAGGCTACCGAGGGGAGCACCAGCATGCCCGCCAGCCCCGTGCCGAAGAGGGCGGTGACGGCGAAGGCCTCCCCCACGGTGTCTACCAGAGGGAACAGGAAGGCCGCAAGGGCGACGGTACAGGCCGCCGCGATGTAGAGCCACCGCACCGGGAGGCGTTCTACCAGGAACCCCCAGAGGACGCTCCCGCCCCCTGTGCACCCGGCGTTCACGGCAATGGCGAAGGCGGCTACGCTGGCTGCCAGCCCCTTATCCCTCAGGTACGCGCCCTGATGGATGTTGACCCCCGCGTGCACGCAGAACAACAGCCCCCCCGCCAGAGCCATCAGCCAGAGGGCGGGGGTGCGCACCGCCTCCCCCAGCGTCCGGGAGACATCGGGGGGCGTGGGGGAGGGTCCGGGACGTGGAGAGGGGTGGGAAGCCCTCCCATCGGGGGCAAGGCCGATGTCTTCGGGGCGGTGTACTATAAAGGCGGCCACGGGTCCCAGGGCGAGGACCCATACCAGTACCCCCAGACCCATCCACGCCTCCCGCCACGCCTCACCCCCTCCCCCCCCATGATCCCCTGGGCGGCGAGGGGGAAGAGGCCCATCCCCAAGGCATGGGCCAGGAACAGGAAGGCATTGGCCCGTCCCCGCTGGCGGAGGAACCACTGGGCCACCGCCACCGACGCCCCGATTGGGATGGGGCCGGAGAAGATGACCCTCCCCACGGCGTAAAGCAGGTAAAAGGCCAGGGGCGTGGTTGCCCACCCCAGGGAGAAAGTCGCCAGGCCCAAAATCAGCACGCTGACCGTGAGGACCCGACGGGCCCCGTACCGGTCTACAGCCCACCCCGCCAGGGGGGAGGCAAAGATGGCCAGGAGACCCCCAAGGCTAGCCGCCCCGGCGACCAGGGTGCGGCTCCACCCCAGGTCCTGGGACATGGGGTAAAGGAAAACAGCCAGGGTCAGGCTGGCCGCCCCGTTGCGCACGAACATCGCCGAACCGGCGGCGGCCACCACGACCCAGCCGTAGAAAAAAGGGGAGGCGGCGGGCGAGGGATGGGGGGTGGAACATTACCCTGTCCCCGGGATGCCCTACACCTGCCGCAGACGCGGGTCAAAGCGGTCCCGTATCCAGTCCCCGAGGAAGTTCAAGCTCATCACCACCAGGAAGATGGACATCCCCGGGAAGAACGACACCCACCAGGCGTCGTGGACATAGTTACGCCCATCCGCCACCATTACCCCCCATGCCGGCGTGGGAGGGGGGATGCCTGCCCCCAGGAAGCTGAGGATGGCTTCGAAAAGGATCAACTGTCCCACGCGCAGCGTGGCGATGACGATCACCGTATTGATGACCCCCGGCAGGATATGGCGGACGAGGATCCGTAGGGTCGATGCCCCTGCCACCTTGGCCATGGCCACATAGTCCCGACTCTTCAGGACCATCACCTCGGCCCGCACGTTGCGGACGAAGGGCGCCCACGCCAGGAGGGCCAGGAGACCGACCATGATCCCGAAGCTCTGGCCGAAAACGATCACGGCCGCCAGGGCGACCACGATGAAGGGGAGGGCCAACCAGATGTCCACCACACGGGAGATCACCTCGTCAACGATGCCGCCAAAGTAGCCTGCGATCAGCCCCAGTCCTGTCCCCACTAACAGCCCTGTCGCGAGGGAGATACCCACCACCAGAAGGGACACCCGAGCACCAAAGATGAGCCGGCTCAGGATATCCCGCCCCACCGGATCGGTGCCCAGGGGGTGCTCCCAGGTGCCCTTGGCGGTCCAGGCGGGCGGGATGTTGCGCTTGGCCAGGGATGCCCGGAGGGGGTCGTGGGGGGCTAAGAGGGGGGCAAAGATGGCGGTGGCGACCAGGAGCGTCAGGACGCCCAAGGGGAGAACAGGCCAGCGGGTCAGGGTGGCAAAAGCCTTGCCGGGAAGGGCAAGGACCGCCGGCAGCGGGGGACGGGCTACGGTGACACCGGCCATACCCTATCTACCCAAGGCGGACACGGGGGTCAATGTAGGCATAGGCGATATCCGTGAGGAAGTTCAGCACCAGGTATCCCGCTGTGAACACCAGCACACACCCTGTAATGAGGGCGTAATCGTCCCCCATCACCGCCTCGTAGGCGAGGCGCCCCACCCCTGGCCAGGAGAAGACCGTCTCTACCACCACGGCGCCGGCCAGGAAGCCCGCCAGGATGAGGGCGGAAAGGGTCAGAGGGGGGATCAGGGCATTCCGGAAGGCATGCTTCCAGATGACCAGGGGCTCGCTTACCCCCTTGGCGCGGGCCAGCTTAATGAACTCGGCATCCAACACCTCCAGCATAGCCGACCGGGTGAGGCGGAGGTAGCCTGCCGCCGCCAGCCACCCCAGGGTGATGGAGGGCATAATGTAGTTGCGGATCGCCAGGCCCTCCCCCATGGTGCCGGTGGGCAGGAGGCGCCACTTCACCGAGAAGAGGAAGATGGCCATCAGCCCCACCCAGAAAGGGGGCGCCGCCTGCCCCATCATGGCGAAGGCCCGTCCCAGGTAATCCCATATAGTCCCCCTCTTGACCGCCGACAGCACCCCGAGGGGGACACCCATCAGGGTGGCGAACAGCCACGCCCCCAGGGCCAGCCGCACGGTGTTGGGGATCCGCTCCCCCAGCTTGTCCCGCACCGGCCTCCGGTCTGTCAACGACTCCCCCAGATCCCCCCTGGCCACATCCCGCAACCACATGAGGTACTGGACCACCAGGGGCTTGTCCAAGTGGAGGCGGCGCCCCAGCTCCTCCCACATGGCCGGGGAGAGGCCGTACCCCCCCTCCTGGGCGTACAGGTAGCGGGGGTCTCGGCCTCCCACCCGGGAGACGAAGAAGACGAGGAGGGTAGCCCCTATCAGGGCCAGCACCATAAAGCCGAGGCGCCGCAGGAGGAACCGTCCCATCCCCCTCTCCTAGCGCACGGGGACGATGCTCTCCAGGTTGTTCAGGCCCCCCAAGTTGGAGTTCGTGGTGGGGAGGAGGTCCCAGGAGGCAATACGCCTGGGGTTGTACACCAGAATGTAGGGGAACTCGACGGTCCCCGGCTGGAGCATCCAGTAGTGGGAGTAGTCGTGGAACTCGTCCACGTACTGCTTCTGCTTGACAGGGTCCAGCTCGACGGCCGTCTTCAGGTAGAGCTCACTCATCTTCGGGATCTCCATCCCCACCCCGAACCCGCCGGAGCTGATGCTGCTGTTGGTGAAGCCCTTGGCCCACCGGTAGGGGAAGCCGCTGTGGCCGTCGTCCCCGGGGAAGATGATGGGCTTGGAGGTGGTGCGGCGCACCAGCCCGGGGCGGTAGACGGTGTAGGCCACCTTCTCGATGTCGGTCTTGACGCCCAGCTCGGTGAGCCAGACGTTGGCGATGGCCTCACACAGCTCCGACCAGACGGCGGGCGTCCAGCAGTGCATCTCCATGTTCACCCCTGCAGGCCATCCCCCGGCCTCCCGGAGCATCTGCCGCGCCCGGGCGGGGTCGAAGGGCACCTTCCACCTCTCCTGAAACTCCTTGTGGGCGATGGAGACGTAGCCGATGTAGGTTGGACGCCCCAGGCCCTGGAGGATGGCCTTGTTCAGCCCCTCCCGGTCGATGGCTAGGGCCAGGGCCCAGCGGATCTTGCGGGCCCGCTCCGCCCGCTCCGGGTCGTCCTCGGGGTTGGGGGACACCCACGGCTTGGTCAGGTCCAGCTTCCTGTCCAGCGGCTCCCCTGTCAGGACGTGTTTCTTCTCCCAGTAGTTGCCCGTGAAGAAGATGATCATCTGGGCGTAGTTACCCGTCTCCACCGATTTCAGACCGGCCCTCACCAGGTCGGGCACGTCCTTCAGGGCCGGCACCACAATGTCCGCCTCGCCCGTGAGAGCCATGGCCCTCCGGGTGGCTGCCTCGGGCACCTCTAGAATACGCACCGTCCGGAAGGCAGGTGTCTTCCGCCAGTGATTGTCCACCGCCTCGAGGAAGATACCCTTGTTCTGGGTGTACTCGGTGATCATGAAGGGGCCTGTGCCGATGAACACGGTGCGCATCCTCTCCGGCCCCAGTTCGTCAAACACCTTCTTGCTGGTGATGCCCGCCGTCTGCCAGAAGAGGCTGAACCGGTGGCGCAGGCCACGGCTGTCGTACTGGACATACCACAGGCGGGCAGTGTACTTGTCCAGGGCCTCCACCTTCTCAATGAGGGGGTAGAAGTCCCCTGCCTGGCCGTGGATGCTCTCGGGGGTCGTGCGGGAGTTGGCATCGTTGAAGGAGAAGGCGACGTCCTCCGCCGTCATCTCCCCATACCCCCTGTGGAAGGGGATGCCCCGCCGCAGCCTGAAGTCCAGCCACCGGGGCGGGTACGCCGAGTCCAGCGCCCACGACTCCGCCAGGAGGGGCACCTCCGGCTTCTCCCCCAGAATGTCCCCCGACGCGGGCCGGAAGAGGGTTTCAAAGGCACTCACCATGTAGACGTTCTCCGCGCACCCAGCGCTACAGAAGCGGGGGGTGCCGGCGGGGACGTTCACCGTCGGCACCGCCACCGTCAACACCCCGGTGGGGACCGTCACGGGGGGTGGCGTCGGCGCCGGCGCCGGGGTCGGCGTCGGGGTGGCCACACCAGCAAGGGGCGGGGGAGCAGGGGCCGGCGTAGGGGTCGGCGGGGCCGCCGGCCGACACCCCAACACCACCACCGTGGCTGCGATAACCGCCCCCAAGATGACGAAAACCGCTCTCTTCCTCCCCATGGCCTCCCTCCTCGTCAGGGTGCACACATTATATATACAGGGGGGTGTCCCCTGTCAAGGGGGGGCTGAACCGGGACTGGAACATGTGCTGAACCTGGGACTGGAACATGTACGGTTGGCGATTTTTCGTCTCCCCACCAAGGCCCTCGAGCAGAAACCGGTAGGCCCGATGACGGGGACCCCCTTCCGCTGTCGCATTACCGGGGGTTTGAGCTGCTTCCAGCCAGGAATTAGGGACGGCCTCCTACCGCAAGCGAGACCAACCGCCTACGTTACAGTCCCCGAGGGTGTTTGAGGACAGTAGGGGCAGGCCCCTGTGCCTGCCCCGATATAGGGCAACCACGGGGGGTTGCCCCTACGGGGTTATCCCCGCCCCCTTTGTCCAACAGCCCCGAACACCCTTGACAGGACCCCTCAGGGGGTCTAGGATGAAGGTGCCGTGACGAAGACAGAGGGTGGTTCCCCCCGGGACAGGGTTGTCCTGCAAGTGCGCGGACTGCGCACCTACTTCTACACCCGGTGGGGGGTGGTGAAGGCTGTTGATGGTGTGACCTTTGACCTGCGCCGGGGGGAGACGCTCGGCATCGTGGGGGAGTCGGGGTCGGGGAAATCGGTGACCGCCCTCTCTATCATGCGCCTGATCCCCTCCCCCCCGGGGAAGATTGTCGGGGGGGAGGTGTACCTCGATGGGGAGAACCTGCTGGCCCTGGACGAAGGGGAGATGCGCAAGGTCAGGGGGAAGAAGATCGCCCTCATCCTCCAGGACCCCCTCACCTCCTTGAACCCCGTCCTCTCCATCGGCGACCAGGTAACGGAGGCGATCCGTATCCACCAGGGGGTGCCCCGCAGGAGCGCCCTGGAGCGGGCGGTGGAGGTGCTGCGGAAGGTGAGGATCCCCGCCCCCGAGGACCGTGTGCGCGATTACCCCCACCAGATGAGTGGGGGGATGCGCCAGAGGGTGGTGGGGGCGATCGCCATCTCATGTACACCCAGCGTCCTCATCGCCGACGAACCCACCACCTCCCTTGACGCCACCATCCAGGCGCAATACCTGCGCCTGTTGAAGGAGATCCAGCAGCAGACAGGCCTCTCCCTCATCTTCATCACCCACGACTTCGGCATCGTCGCCAAGATGTGCGATCGGGTGGCGGTTATGTATGCAGGGCGCATTGTGGAGAGCGGCGATGTCCGCCAGATCTTCAACCGCCCCGCCCACCCCTATACCAGGGCCCTCCTGGCCTCCGTCCCCAAGCTGGAGGAGGAGGTGGAGCGCCTCTATGCCATCCCTGGTCAACCCCCGGTGCTGCACCATCTGCCGCCCGGCTGCCCCTTTGCCCCCCGCTGCCCCCTGACCCGAGACCGCTGTCTCGAGGAATACCCCCCGACCGTTGAGGTGGAGGGGGGACACACCGCTGCCTGCTGGGCGCTGGTATGACGGGGCCTCTCTCTCCCGGCAACGGACAGGTGCTCCTGGAGGCCAGGGGCCTGAGGAAATACTTCCCTGTCCGGGGGGGCCTCCTGTGGGCCCGGGCGACCCGCTGGGTGAAGGCGGTGGACGGCGTCTCCTTCTCGATCCGAGAGGGGGAGACCCTGGGCCTGGTGGGGGAGTCCGGCTGCGGCAAGACCACGACGGCCAAGATGGTCCTCCTGTTGGAGACGCCTACCGCCGGCACCATCCTCTTTGAAGGGAAAGAGGTGCTCCGCCTGCAGGGCGCGGAACGCCGGCGCTACCGCCAGTCGGTCCAGGCCGTCTTCCAGGACCCCTGGTCTTCTCTAAACCCGCGCATGCGGGTGGGGGATATCATCGCCGAGCCCATGGACATCAACCTGCGCCTCTCCTCCCGGGAGCGGAGGGAGCGGGTGGCCCGACTCCTGGAGGACGTGGGCCTGAACCCCGCCCATGCCCACCTCTACCCCCATGAGTTCAGCGGCGGGCAGCGCCAGCGCATCGCCATCGCCCGGGCCCTCGCCTTGCGCCCCCGCCTCATCGTCCTGGACGAGCCCGTTTCCGCCCTGGACGTCTCTATCCGGGCCCAGATCATGAACCTTTTGAAGGACCTCCAGAGGACGTACAACCTCGCCTACCTCCTCATCGCCCACCATCTGGCGACCGTACGCTACATGTGCCACCGGGTGGCGGTGATGTACTTGGGGCGTATTGTGGAAGAGGCCCCCGGTCGCTCCCTCTTCACCACCCCCCTCCACCCCTATACCAAGGCCCTCCTCTCGGCCGCCCTCCCCTCCCACCCCGATATCCAGCGGGAGGAGATCATCCTCTCGGGGGAAGTGCCGTCCCCCCTCAACATCCCCCCCGGATGTCGTTTCCACCCCCGCTGTCCCTTCGTCATGCCCGTGTGTTCCAAGAAGGACCCCCCTCTCCTGGAGGTCAGTCCCGGCCACCGGGTGGCCTGCCATTTATATGGCTCCCCAGGAGGAGCGCCATGAAGATCAGCCGCGTATCCGTCCTGCACGTCGACGGAGGCTGGCGGCCCTGGACCTTTGTGAAGGTGGAGACCGATACAGGTCCGGTGGGGTATGGGGAATGCAGTGACAACCGCCTTGCCCACAGCATTGCCGGCTGCGTGCGGGATCTGGAGCCCCTGGTGGTGGGACGCAATCCCCACGAGGTGGAGATGATCACCCACGACCTCTATCGGGCAGCCCGCCACGCCCCGGGCGGGGTGGTGCAGAAGGCCATCGCGGGGATCGACCTGGCCCTGTGGGACATTAAGGGGAAGGACCTTGGGGTGCCGGTGTACACCCTTTTCGGAGGACCCACGCGGGACCGGGTGCGCCTCTACTGGTCCCACTGTGGCACCACCCGCGCCCGGTATGCCCCCCTGGTGGGTACCCCCCCTATCCGCTCCTTCGAGGACATCGCCGCCCTGGGAAGGGAAGTGGTGGAGAGGGGGTTCACCGCCCTCAAAACCAACATCATCCTCCCCGGCGACCCGGCCCAGGTATGGATGCCCGGCTTCGGCGGCCCCCCCGGCTCCAGCGACCGGGTGGTAGAGCCCTGGCTCCTCCGCCACATCCAGACCCTCATCGCCACCTTCCGCCAGGCCGTCGGCCCCGATACGGACATCCTCCTGGACCTGAACTTCAATTTTACCCCCGAGAGTTGCCTTCGCATCGCCAAGGCCCTGGAACCCTACGACCTCCTCTGGCTGGAGATCGATAACTACAACCCCGAGGCCCTTCTCCAGATCAAGATGTCCACCTCCACCCGTATTACCTCGGGGGAGAACCTCTACGGCATCCGCTCCTACCGTCGCTACTGTGAGCTCCAGTGTGTGGACCACCTCATGATCGACGTCCCATGGAACGGCTTCTGCGAGTCCAGGAAGATCGCCACCATGGCCGAGGCCTACGATATCAACGTCTCCCCCCACAACTATTACAGCCACCTCTCCTCCTACATCAGCGCCCACCTGTGCGCCACCCTTACCAATGTGCGGATTATGGAGATAGACATTGATGACGTGCCCTGGAAAGACGAACTGGTGGAGCCTCCCCTCATAGAGAAGGGCTACATGCGCGTCCCCACCAGGCCCGGATGGGGGGCGGATGTGAACGAGAAGGTGGCGGCCCGGCACCCCTGGGCCAGGTGACGCCCGTGCCCCCTCTGTGACCATGGGGCGGTGGAGCATATGGTGGGGTGTGGCCCATGACCAGGGCCCCCGCCCCTCGGACGAGGACGCCTGGTGTGTGCTCCCGGGCCTGGACGGACGGGAAGGCACCCTGTGGGCGGGCGTGTTCGACGGCCATGGGGGGGCCGAGGCGGCCCGTCTGGCCGCCTCCCACCTGCCCCGCCTCTTCCGGGAGGCATGGCAGGCCTCCTCCGGGGCGTGGGAGGAGAGGGTGCGCATGGCCTTTACCCGGGCGTACACCGAGGCCTCCCTTCTCATCGGGCGCCAGACCTCCTCCGGGACCACAGCCGCCACCGTCTGGGTGACGCCCGAGGGCATCGGCTACGCCCATGTGGGGGACTCCCGCATCGTCCTCGCCCAAGGCGGGGAGGTCAAGCGGCTGACCCGGGACCACAAGGTGTCGGACCGCCAGGAGTATGCGCGCCTCGTCGCCCGGGGGGCCCGTTTCTGGGGACCGTATATCGTCCTCCCCGGGGGTGAGGGGCTGGCGGTGGCGCGTGCCCTGGGCGACCGCGCCTTTTCTCCTTTCGTCATCCCCGACCCGGACGTGGGCTTCCTCCCCCCTCTTGCGGGGGAGAGGACCCTGATCCTCGCCTGTGACGGCCTCTGGGATGTAGTGGAGGACGACGAGGCGGCCGGGATAGCGACCGGCGAAGAGGACGTCCAACGGGCCGCCCAGGCGTTGGTGGAGGAGGCCCTCGCCCGGGGGACAACCGACAACGTGACCGTCGTCGTCGTGCGCGTCCGGGGGGGGTAAAGCCCTAAGATGCCGGGGTCGGGGCCTGCGCCGCGGGCGCCGGCTGTCCTGTGGGCTGGGGAGGGGGTTGGGGTGGCGCCGGGTTCACCAGGTCCATCCCCAGCGTCTGGGGGAAGAGGAGGGCGATCTCCTCCACCGTCCAGCGCCCACCGCCGGGACGGCGCAGCTCCTTGACCACGGCGGGGTTGTTCATCAGCCCCACGATGTTCCCCGCGACGTGGAAGATCTGTCCGTTAACGTTGGCCGCTTCGTCCGAGGCCAGCCACACCACCACCTCAGCCACCGCCTCCGGGGGGCGCGGGAAAGTCCGGGGCGTCACCGTGCTGGAGGAGAGGATCCCCCGCTGGGCGCGGAGCTGGCGGGCCGCCTCCGGGACCGTTTGGGTCATCCGTGTCTCGGCCCCGGGGGAGATGACGTTGCAGGTGATGCCGTAGCGCCCCAGGTCCCGGGCGATCACCCGGGTGAAGCCGGCGATGCCGTCTTTAGCAGCCCCGTAGTTGGCTTGCCCCGAGTTGCCCCAGAGGCCCGACACCGAAGAGAAGGTGATAATCCGTCCATAGCGCTTCTGGCGCATCACGATGGAGGCGTACTTCACCACCGTGAAGGTGCCCTTCAGGTGGGTGGCGATGACGGCGTCCCACTCCTCCTCCGTCATGTTGAAGATCATCCGGTCCCGGAGGATGCCGGCGCAGGTGACCAGGATGTCGACGGTACCGAAGGCGTCCAGGGCCGTCTTGATGATGTTCTCCCCCCCCTGCATGGTGGCCACCGTGTCGAAGTTGGGGACGGCCGTCCCCCCCTGGGCACGGATCAGGTCCACCACCTCCTGGGCGGGGGCCTGAGAGAAGCCGGTGCCGTCCACGTTCACCCCGGGGTCGTTCACCACCACCTTGGCCCCATGCCGGGCCAGGGCCAGGCAGACGGCGCGGCCGATGCCCCGGCCGCCCCCCGTCACAACCGCCACCTTTCCCTCAAGAAGCCGTGTCATCGAGCCTCCTTTCCGCCCCTTTAGGCGCCCGGACGCCCCGTCGGCGCCGGCTGCGGCGGGGCCGGGTTCACCAGGCCCTTGGTGAGCGTCTTGGGGAGCACCTCCCGCAGCTCCTCCACCGTCCAGTACCCCGTGGGCTTGTAGATGGTCTTGATAAGACGCGGCTGGGACATGAGGGCGATGGTGTCACCGTAGACCAGGAAGACCTGGCCGTTGATGTGGGAGGCATAGTCGCTGGCCAGGTAGGCTAGGAAGGGCGCCACGTCCTCCGGCTGCCACTGGGTGATCCCCTCTTCCTCCTCGATGCCGGCGATCCCCCGCTGGGCGCGGATCTGGCGGGCCGCCTCCGGGACGCCGGCCGTCATCCGGGTGTAGGCACGGGGGGCGATACAGTTGGCGGTCACGCCGTAGCGCCCCATGTCCCTGGCCACCACCTTCGTAAAACCGGCGATCCCCGACTTGGCCGCCCCGTAGTTGGCCTGCCCCGAGTTGCCGATCAGGCCCGACTCGGAGGAGACGGTGATGATGCGCCCCGACCGCTGCTGCCGGAAGATGACACACGCCGGCTTCACCACCGTGAAGGTGCCCTTCAGGTGGGTGGCGATGACGGCGTCCCACTCCTCCTCCGTCATGTTGAAGACCATCCGGTCCCGGAGGATGCCGGCGCAGGTGACCACGATGTCCAGCCGGCCAAAGGCGTCCAGGGCCGTCTTGATGATGTTCTCCCCCCCCTGCATGGTGGCCACGCTGTCGTAGTTGGCCACCGCCTCCCCGCCCGCTTTGCGGATCGCCGCCACCACCTCATCGGCCACGGCGGTAGTGCCGCCGGTGCCGTCCACGTTCACCCCCGGGTCGTTCACCACCACCTTGGCCCCCTCCTGGGCAAAGAAGAGGGCCACCGCCCGCCCGATCCCCCGACCCGCACCCGTGATGACTGCTACCTTCCCCCGCAGGGCATCTCCCATGGTGGCACACCCCCTCTAGGCCTCTGGCGCCCCTTTCTCACACACCCAAGGGGTTGGTACGGCTGGGGAGGATCACCGTCGCCGCCCCCGGCGTAGTACGCTCCCCCTTGCTGTTCTCTATCCAGATCTCACACTCCACGTAGTGCCGGCCGTCCTGCACATACTTGCGGACAACCCTCCCCTTGGCCGTGAGGGTGTCCCCGGGCAAGTCCATGGCCCGGTACTGGCAGGAGAGCTTCTTCAGGGTGCCATACTCCCCGATCCAGTCGGTGATCAACTGCGCCAGCCAGGCGTTCTTCAACGCCCCGTGGATAATAACATTCGGCAGGCCGTTGCTGAGGGCGAAGTCTTTGTCGTAGTGGATCTGATAAAAGTCGCCGGACGCTCCTGCGTATTTGACCAGCTGCTGGGTGGTCGGGTGTTTCACAAGGGGGGGGATCTCCTGTCCTTCCGTAACGTCCTCCCAGTACAGCACCTTGCCCATAGGACCTCCTCCCTTGAGGGCGCCCCTAATACACAATGCCGGTGGACCGTTGTGTGGCTACCACCTGCCCGAACTGGTTGGTGTAAACTATCTCCCGGGTGATGAAGAGCATCGTCCCCAACCGCCCCTCCCGCAGGCGCACATCGGCCAGGCGCTGGACGACGGTGATCCGGTCCCCGGGGCGGACGGGCTCGAAGTACTCCCACTCGCTCCCCCCATCCAGGCGCCGGGTGAGGGATATCTCGGGGAGGGGAAGGGGCTTAGGGGGGAAGGCCCGGAGGAAGGTGGGGGGGGCGATGATGCCCCCATAGCGGCTGCGGCGGGCGGCCACCTCGTCGGTGTAGAGGGGGTTGGGGTCGCCGATGGCCTCGGCGAAGCGGCGGATGTGCCCTATCTCCACATCATAAGTGACGGGCTCCGACTGCCTCCCCACCGCCGCCTGCAGGGCATCCACCACCTGCTGCAGAGCCGTGGTCACAAGCCCTCCTAGTACCGGATGAGGGTGGAGCGCTGGACGGCGACCTTCTGGCCCAACTGGTTGGTATAGGTGATCTCCTGGACCAGGAAGATAGCGGGGCCGACCCGCAGGGGGCGCTCCCGCACGTCCACAATGCGTGCCGTGGCGGTGATGACGTCCCCGGGGCGCACCGGCTCAAAGTACTCCCATTCGCTCCCCGCGTCCAGGAGGCGGCTCCCCGGCAGGTCCACCTCCACCATCTCCGCGCCCACGGCCCGGAGGAAGGTGGGGGGGGCGATGATGCCCCCATAGCGGCTGCGGCGGGCGGCCACCTCGTCGGTGTAGAGGGGGTTGGGGTCGCCGATGGCCTCGGCGAAGCGGCGGATGTGCCCCTTCTCGATAAGGGTGGATACAGGCTTACTCTCCCTGCCTATCAGGGAGCGCCGCACCTCTTCGGTCAGCAAAGAGCTCTGACCCCCCAAGGCACATCCCCTCTAGGGCAACGCCTCGGCAAGAGTGTAAACGACGCCCCCCCAGGATGTCAAGGGGTTGGGGGGGTGTTTGAAAAAGGGGCGGGGATAACCCCGTAGGGGCAACCCCCCGTGGTTGCCCTATATCGGGGCGGGCACGGGGGCCTGCCCCTACGGGGGTGGGCACAGGGGCCCACCCCTACGGAGGTGATGTTTGACAAAGGGGACAGGTATGTCCCCCGGGGTGATAGGGGTTGCCCGCCGCAGGCGGGTGCTCCCGGGGGCCGTTCTGATCACCCCCGGGGCCGGGCCCCGATCCCCCCTTCTCAAACACCCCCTGTTCCAGTCTGCTAGGCGACGGGGAGGGGCGCTGCCCGCTTCTTCACCGAGAGGGCTACAAAGGTCTCGGTGCGCCGCACCCCGGGCACCACACCGATCTCGGTCCGGAGGAGGTCCCCCAACTCCTTGGCCGAGGGGACCGTAACCCACAGGAGGACGTCAAAGACCCCCGTGGTCACCGCCGCCCACTGCACCGCCTTGACCTGGGCCAGCCTCTCCCCAACCTCTTCCAGCCTGTCCGGCTCCACCTGCACCCCGATGACGGCCTCCGTCGCGTAGCCCATCTTCTCCGGCTGGGGGAGGGCTACCACCCGGATATACCCCTCCTCAATAAGCCTCTTGAGGCGCCGGCGCACCGTCCCCTCACTGACACCCACCCGTCGGGCGATCTGGGCGTTGGACGCCCGCCCATCCTCCTGGAGGATGGTAATGATCTTGCGGTCCAGTTCGTCCATAATGACCCGTACTCTGGGCATGATGGCCTTCCTCCTCTCCCATGGGGCGGCAGAAATGCCCACCGAGATAGAGTCTACAGCAAGGTTACGCCATCCGTCAAGAGCGTTGGTGGTAGGAGAGGATAGAGCAGCGCACCGCTGCCCTTTCAACAATGTGGTCCCGGGCAAGCCTCCCCAGGAGGGCAGAGCGCTCCCCCATCTCCATCCGCAGGGTGGAGGGGGAGAGCCCCAACCGCTGGGCCAAGGCCTCCCCGGGGGAGCCGTCCAGGGCCAGCAGGAAGGTCTCACCGCGGGCGTCCCAGGAGGCGATGGGGAGGGTGGGGGGGTACCGGCCCCCCGGGGAGGGGGGGAGGACCAGGTGGAGACAGACCAGGCGGCGCACCACCCCCCCGGACCCGTAGATGACGTCCAAGAACCCCAGTAGGTGCACCCGGGCCAGGAGGTCGGCGCCCACCTCGACAGGAGGGGCCGTGAGCTGCTCCCACACCTCGCGGGGGGAGGTGGCGTGCATGGTGGCCCCCAGGGAGTACCCATGGGCCAGGGCCTCGAAGACCCGGCGCACCGGCGGACCCCACAGATAGGTGGGGAGGTGGTCGCTGATCTCGTTGACCATAATGTAGGTGTGGGCAGGGTCGGTCTCCCGGAGCCAAGCGAAGTCCTCCCGCCACCCCCAGGTGTACACCACCTCATAGTGTGGGGGGAGGAGGTCGATGAGGGCGGTCAGCAGGGTGGTCTTGCCCGCCATGGGGGGCTCGGAGGCGAGGATGAGGGATGCCTTCCGGTCCACCGCCAGCCAGAGGAGGGCGGCGAGGCGGGTGTCGAGGGTCCCCGCCAGGATCAGCTCCACAATGGACATGGGCCGGGCCAGCCACTCATGCCCACCCCACCACCCATAGGGGCGGCGCCAGCGCTTCATAGGGTACACCCCCTACCCCACCACCCGCTTCCGTCGGTTCACCACGTAGTCCACCAGGATGTACTGCCCCAGGCGCTCCGGCGTGGTGTAGAAGGCCCGCCCCCGGTTGATACGGGTCATCTGCTCCACAAAGCGCACCAGCTCGGAGCTGCTCTCCAGCATAAAGGTGTTGATGACGATGCCCTCCTGGGTGCACCGTTTCACCTCTTTCAGGGTCTCCTGGAGGGTGCGCCATGAGGGGGGGTAGCTGAAGTATGCCCTCCCCCCCTCCAGATGGGCGGTGGGCTCCCCATCGGTGACCACCACCACCTGGCGGGTGGCCCCTTTATGGCGGCTCAGCAGCCGACGGGCCAGGAGGAGGGCGTGCTGCAGGTTGGTGCCCGATACCCAAGCGTTCCAGGTGGCGCGGGCCAGGTCCTCCGGCCGGATCTCCGTGGCGTAGTCGGAGAAGCCGATGATGTACAGCACGTCCCGGGGGAATTGGGTGCGGATCAGGGTGGCGAGGGCCAGGGCCACCTTCTTGGCCGCCTGGAAGGAGCCGAAGAGGCCCATGCTCCGGCTCTGGTCCAGGAGGAGACAGGTGGCGGCCTGGGTGAGGTGCTCCCGCTCGTTGACCTCCCAGTCCTCCACCCCCAAGCGTACGGGCACCCCCGGCCCGGTGCGCCGGAGGGCGTTCAGGATGGACCGCCCCAGGTCCACATCCCATCCGTCCCCGAACTGGTAGGGGCGGGTGCCCCCGGCCGGGTCCGGTCCCTGCCCGACGCGGACCACCGGGTGTCCTCCCATCCGCTCCTTCCTCAGGTGGACAAAGATCTCCCCCAAGGCCTTCTGACCGATGCGGCGGATGCCCTTGGGGGTCAGCTCCAGGCGCTCCCCCTTGCGCTGGAGGTACCCCGCCTCCTCCAGGCGGCGGAGGAGGCGCTGCATCTCCTCCAGGATGCGCCGGGCCTCGGGGCCCAGAGCCTCCTCCACCTTGTCGAGGTCGAGCCCTTCCAGGGAGCCGGTGCGCATGGCCTCCTGCAGGGCCTTCTCCACCTCATCCATGGTGTGGAGGTGGCGCAGGAGCTCCATGGCCTGGTCCAGGTCCACCTCCTCGGCCCCGGCGAAGGGGTAGCGGCGTCCCTCTGGGGGATACAGGGCGTCCAGGTATCCGGCCAACGCCGCCAGCTCCCGCATGGTCTCGTCGTCCAGGGCCGAGCGCAACAGATCGTCCAGCTCCCGGCGCTGCTCTGGGGAGAGGCTTTCCAGGAGGGAGCGGGCCAGGGCCATCTGTCGGGCGAGGCGCTCCAGGAGCTCCTCTAGGGAGCGGGGGGGATGGGGGCCGAAGAGGTGGCCGAAGCGGCGCAGGAAGGCGGGGAAGTCGGGCTGCTCCCCCCGGGCCTGCTGGCGTATCATCTCATTGAGGGCCCGGAGCATCTCCCGGACCTCCCCCCACTGCTCGGGGGTCATCTCCCGGAGGGCCTGGCGCAGCCCCTGGAAGACGTTCTCCACCACCCGCCCCCTGAGCATCGCCAGCAGCTCCTGGAACTCCCGCCTCGCCTCGGGGGAGAGGAACTCATAGGAGAGGAGCTGACGGACAGCCCCCCCAAGGCTCTGGGGGAGGCCGTCCAGGAACTCCTTGCTCTTCTGGACCCGCGCCCGGACCATCTCCAGGAGGCGCTGCGCCAGGGGGTCGTCCCCCTCCTGGGCCGCCTTCTCCTCGGCCTCCTGGAGACGCTGCGCCAGGGCGGTGCGCTCCAGGTGGAGGACCCGCTCCAGACGCTGGTGCAGGTCGTCCACCACGCTGTCCAGGTTGTAGCGCTGCAGGCGCTCCTGCCGGAGGCGGCGCAAACGCTCCAGCAGGTCCCGCAGCCCCGGCAGGCGCTGGCCAGGGGCAAGGGGGAGGCCCCGGAGGAGGAGGTCCCGGAGGGCCCGCTGGAGGTCGCCGTGGGTCAGATAGGCGTCGGCGATGTCGTCCAGCACTTGCCCCTCATCGGGGGCGAAGGGGGACTGGGTGCCGTCCCAGCGGGTGTACCGGTAGAAGAGCATGCCGCACCAGCCTTTCCGGGGCAACGTCCTGCCCGCGGCCCACGTTATGATACCCTTCCCCTTACGGGGGCCACCCGGAGGTCCATACTGATGTCCAGGGCTTTCGCCGAATGGGTGATGGCCCCCGAGGAGATGAGGTCCACCCCCGTTTCGGCGACGGCCCGCACCGTCTCCAGGGTGATGCCGCCCGACGCCTCCAGGAGGGCCTTCCCCCCCACCAGGGCCACCGCCTGCCGCATCTCCTCCAGGGACATGTTGTCCAGGAGGATGATGTCGGCCCCCGCCTCCAGGGCCTCCCGCACCTCCTCCAGGGTTGTGACCTCCACCTCGACCCGGAGGGGATGGCGGGCGTAGCGGCGGGCGCGTCGGACGGCGTCCCCCAGGGAGAGCCCCTGGGCCCGCAGCGCCGCCAGATGGTTGTCCTTAATGAGGATGCCGTCCCCCAAGGCGAGGCGGTGATTGCACCCACCCCCGACGCGCACGGCGTACTTCTCCAGGATGCGCAGGCCGGGGATGGTCTTCCGGGTGTCCACGATGACCGCCTTTGTGCCCCGGACCGCCTCCACCAGATGGGCGGTGGCGGTGGCGACGCCGCTGAGGTGTTGCAGGAAATTGAGGGCCGTCCGCTCCGCCCGCAGGAGGGAGGCCACCGACCCCGATACCTCAAGGATCCGCTGCCCGGGGCGCAGGCGCTCCCCATCCCACGCCCGGACCTCCCCCCGCAGGGAGGGGTCTACTTCCCGGAAGACGGCCAGGGCCACTTCCACCCCACACAACACCCCCACCCCCTTGGCGATGATGATGCCCGTGCCCTGCACCTCGGGGGGGATGAGGCAGTCGGTGGTGGGGTCCCCCAGGCAGAGGTCCTCCTGGACGGCGCGACGGATCAGGTCCCGCACCTCGGGATGGTAGAAGACCACGCCGTTCCCCCTTATCGGTACACCACCTGGTGCTTCTCCCAGGCCGGGTCAAGGGTGGGGAAATCGGTGCGGTAATGGGCGCCCCGGGACTCGGTACGGCGGAGGGCCGCCTCGGCCATCAGGCGTCCCACCAGCACCATGTTGGCCAGTTCCTGACTGTGCCGGTCGGTGGGGGTGGGGAGCAGCCGCTCCCACGCCGCCAGCACACGGCACGCCCGCAGGAGGCCTTCCCCATCCCGCACCAGCCCCACCTTCTCCCACATGAGCCCCTGGAGGTGGGTCAGGGTGAGGGGAGGGATGTCGGCGCAGGGGACCTCCCGGGGCTCCAGGCGGAAGAGGACCTCCCGACGGGACGGGGGGTTGTCTTTACCCCCCTCCCCCAGGGTACACCGCACCACCCGGTGGGCAAAGACCACCGTCTCCAGGAGGGAATTGCTGGCCAGACGGTTGGCGCCGTGGAGCCCCACGCAGGCGCACTCCCCACAGGCGTACAGGTTGGGGACCGTCGTCCGTCCCCAGAGGTCGGTCTTCACACCCCCGATCATGTAGTGGGCGGCGGGGGCGACGGGGATGGGGTGGCGGGTGATGTCCAGGCCGTAGCGCAGACAGGTGTGGTAAATGGTGGGGAAGCGGGAGGCCACCCGCTGGGGGGGAAGGGAGGTGACGTCCAGGAGGACATAGGGGGAACCGGCCTTCCCCATCTCGTCCCACACCGCCCGGGCCACCACGTCCCGGGGGGCCAGGTCCCCCAGGGGGTGGTAGCGGTGCATAAAGGGCTGCCCGTCGGGGGTGCAGAGCCTCCCCCCCTCGCCCCGCACGGCCTCGGAGATGAGGAAAAGGGGGGCGCCGGGGAAGCGCAGGACGGTGGGGTGGAACTGAAAGAACTCCATGTCCATCACGTGGGCCCCGGCGCGGAAGGCCAGGGCCACCCCATCCCCCGTCGCCACGGCGGGGTTGGTGGTGTACGTGAAGAGGCGCCCCGCGCCCCCGGTAGCCAGGACGATATGCCGGCCCCGGAACGTGTGGCGCCCCCCTGTCTGGGTGTCCATGACCTCCACCCCTGTGGCGACGCCCTCCTCCACCAGGATGCGGGTGGCGATGGTCTCCTCCAGGATCCGCACACCCCCTTCCCGTACCCGGGTCGCCAGCGTCGTCTCGATGACAGCCCCGGTGGCATCGCCCCCGGCGTGGAGGACCCTGGCGCGACGGTGGCCCCCCTCCCGGGCCAGGGCGATCTCCCCGTGGATGGTGTCGAAGACCACCCCGAGGCGGATCAGGTCGGCGATGCGGTGGGGGCCTTCCGTCACCAGCACCCGCACCGCCTCCGGGTCGCACAGGCCAGCCCCCGCCTGGAGGGTGTCCTCCTGGTGCTCCTCCGGGGAGTCGTCGGGGCCAACGGCGGCGGCGATCCCCCCCTGGGCCCAGCGGCTGTTGTTGTCCTCCAGGGTGCTCTTGGTGAGCAGGAGCACCGGGCCGTGCTCCCGGGCCTGGAGGGCGGTGAACAGGCCGGCGATGCCGCTGCCGATCACGATGTAGGAATAAGTGTCGGACACGGGGCCTCTCCCGGCGGGGGACCTACCCTGCCCCCGGGGTCAAGGGTCACACCACCTGCAACATCTTCTCCAGGGCCACCTTGGCCCAGTAGGCGATGCGGGGAGGCACCAGGATCTCGTTGACCACCTCCCCCCGCACCAGGGCGTCGGTCACCCACAGGAGATAAGCGGGGTGGACGCGGTACATGGTGGAGCAAGGACAGATGATGGGGTCCAGGCAGAAGACCACCTTATCGGGGTTCTCCCGGGCGATGCGGGTGACCAAGTTGATCTCCGTCCCCACCCCCCACACGGTGCCCGGCGGGGCCGAGGAGATCGTCCTCACGATGTACTCCGTGGACCCCACGTAGTCGGCCATCTGCACCACTTCCGTCACACATTCCGGGTGGACGATGATCTTAACGTCGGGGTAGCGGGCGCGGGCCTGCCGGATCTGCTCCACGGTGAAGCGGGTGTGGACGGAGCAATGGCCTTTCCAGAGGATGAGCCGGGCGCGGCGCGCCTCCTCGGGGGTCAGCCCCCCGAAGGGCTTAAAGGGGTTCCACACCACCATGTCCTGGGGGGAGAGGCCCACTTTTAGCCCTATGTTCCGGCCCAGGTGCTGGTCGGGGAGGAAGAAGATACGGGGGGCCTGGGCGTAGGCCCAGCGGAAGACGGCCAGGGCGTTGGAGGAGGTGCACACAATGCCCCCGTTCTCCCCGCACAGGGCCTTGATGGCGGCCGTCGAGTTCATGTAGACCACGGGGAGCACCTCCCCGCGCCCCAGCTCCTCCTGAAGGAGGCGCCAGCCGTCGTAGACGTCCTCCGTGGGGGCCATGTCGGCCATGCTGCACCCCGCCATCAGGTTGGGGAGGATGACGCGCTGGTGGGGGCGGCAGAGGATGCGGGCCGTCTCGGCCATGAAGTGAACCCCGCAGAAGATGATGAACTCCGCCTCCTCCTGCTGGGCCGCCAGCTGGGAGAGCTTAAAGGAGTCCCCCCGGAAGTCGGCGAACTGGATGATGTCGGGCCGCTGGTAGTGGTGGCCGAGGATGACCACCCGTTTGCCCAGCCTCCGCCGGTTCTCCCGGATGCGCTCCACCAGCTCCTCGGCGGTGAGGTTCATGTACTCCGGGGGGAGGCGCTGCCAGCGCACCCCCGCCTTCCACTCCTCCCGCAGGGGGAGGGTCTTCACCTCCTCGGCGCTGCAGAAGGCCGACTGCTCCACCTCCGTGAGGGGAACCCGAGGCGCGAAGGGAGTGCGCACGCCCGCCGTCATCTTTCCCCCCTTACCGACCGGCCCCCACCGGTTCCCCCTGGAGGGCCCAGGGGCTGGTCTTGGTGATGCGCACATCTACCAGCTTGCCCATGTAGTCGGCGCCGTTGTCCGCAAAGAAGACCAGCTTATCGGTGGTGGTCCTCCCCCGCCATTTCCCCCGCTCCTTGCCGTCCACCAGGACCTCCACCGTCTTGCCCAGGTAGGTGGCGTTGATCTCGGCGGCGATGCGCTCCTGGAGGCGCTCCACCTCCTGCACCCGCCTCCGCTTCTCCTCAGGGGGCACGTCATCCTCCATCTTCCGGCTGGCGATGGTGCCCGGGCGGGGCGAATAGGGGGCGACGTGCACCTTGTCAAAACGCACCTCCCGCAGGAGGTCCAGGGTGCGCCGGAACTGCTCCTCTGTTTCCCCACAGAAGCCCACGATAACGTCGGTGGAGAGGGCAACAGAGGGGATGGCGGAGCGGATGCGGTGGACAAGGCGGAGGTAGTCGTCGCGGGTATACCCGCGGCGCATGCGCGCCAGGACCTCGTCGTCCCCCGCCTGCACGGGGATGTTGATGTGCTTGCACACCTTCTCCAGCCTGGCCACCGCCTGGATAATGCGGTCGGTCATATCGGCGGGGTGAGAGGTGAGGAAGCGGATGCGCTCCAGACCGGGGATGGCGTGCACCGCCTCCAGGAGGTCGGCCAGGTCGGGCTTATTGGGGAGGTCGTGGCCGTAGCGGTCCACGATCTGGCCCAGGAGCACCACCTCCCGCGCCCCCCGCTGGACGAGGGCCTCGGCCTCCCGGACCACCTCCTCCAGGGGCCGGCTCACCTCCCGCCCCCTCCGGTAGGGGATGATGCAGAAGGTGCACATGCGGTCGCACCCGTGGATGACGGGGATGAAGGCGCTGACGGAGGGGCGGAGGGGGAGGAAGGAGGAGAGACACCCTTCCCACGCGACCCCCAGGCGCTGGCTCACCAGGTCCAGGATGGGCCGGTACTCCTGGGGGCGGGCGAAGACGTCCACGTGGGGGAAACGCCGCCTGAGGTGCTCACTCCGGGGTCCGACCATACACCCCATGAGGGCGATGATGCGGTCGGGGCGCCGCTCCTTCAGGGGCTTCACCAGCCCCAGGGTGCCTATCACCTTGTCCTCGGCGCTCTGCCGCACCACGCAGGAGTTGAGGATGATGACATCCGCCTGGCGAAAGTCGTCCACCTCCTCCAGGCCCATCTGGCAGAGGGCGCTCCCCAGGCGCTCGGAGTCGGCCTTGTTCATCTGGCACCCGATGGTCCAGAGGGCAAAAGTACGGGGACGGTAAGGGGACGGGTGCCGCTGGGTGTGCTCCAGAGGCTCCATGGGAGACACGACCACCTCTTACCCCCCTCGGGGTGGGGATGGCGGAGGGAACGGGATTCGAACCCGTGAGGGGCCTTTTGGGCCCCCAAGCGCTTAGCAGGCGCCCGCACTAGACCACTATGCGATCCCTCCGCCCACCCCAGGATAGCAAAGCCCTGGGGTGAGGACAACCCCCCTGCCCGGTCCCCTCTGTACCTGACATGGTGCGCCTCGTCACAAAGGGGGGGGAACCGGTGTGCTTGACAGGGTGCAGAGGGTGTGGTAGTTTTGCGGTAGCATCTGTGGAGAACCGGAGAGGAAAACGCGGGGTCCTGACCCCGCCGGTCCAGGAAGTGATGTCTGTTGCCCCGTCACCACCCCCTAGCGACCCCCTCTTCGCCCTCTGTAGCGAGGTCCTGGCCAAGCGCCGTCTCCTGGTGGTGAGCAATCGGGGTCCCCTGGAGTACACATTAGGGGCCGATGGCCACCTCATCCCCCACCGGGGTGGGGGTACGGTGGTGACGGCCCTCTCCTACCTCCTCTCCCGCTTCCCCTTCACCTGGATAGCCAGCGCCCTGGGGGAGGGCGACCGGAAACTGGTGGAACAGAACCCGGAGGGGCGGGTGCGCTCCCCCCTCCCCGGGCACAAGGTGACGGTGCGCTTCGTGGCCACCCACCGCCGGGTCTACCACAAGTTCTACAACATCCTCTGCAACCCCCTCCTCTGGTTCCTCCACCACTACATGTGGAGCGCCCCCCATACACCGACGGTGGACGCCGTGGTATGGGACGCCTGGGAGACGGGCTACGTGCTGGTGAACAAAGCCTTCGCCGACGCCGTGGTGGCGGAGATCCGTCAGGACCCCCGGCCCTGTCTGGTGAGCCTCCACGACTACCACCTGTACCTTGTCCCCCCCCAGGTCCGGGCCGCCGCGCCCGACGCCGTCCTCCACTACCTTACTCACCTCCCCTGGCCGGAGCCCCGCATGTGGCAGATGCTCCCCCGTCCGATGCGGGAGGCCATCTTCCAGGGGCTGGCGGCGTGCCACATCGTGGGCTTCCAGACCCGCACGGACATGCTGAACTTCCTCCAGGGGTGTCTCCTCTTCCTCCCCGAGGCCCACGTCGACTTCTCCCAGGGCACCGTCACCTCCCAGGGACACACCGCCCGGGTGCGCTGCTACCCCTTGACCATCGACGCGGAGGAGGTACGGCGCATCGCCCTCTCCCCCCGGGCCCAAGAGTACTACCAGCGCCTCTCCCCCCTCTGCCGGCAGCACACCATCGTCCGCGTCGACCGGGCCGAGCCCTCGAAGAACATCGTCCGGGGGTTCCGCGCCTACGGCCTTCTCCTGGAAAGCCATCCCGAGCTCCGGGGCAAGACGGTCTTCCTGGCCTTCATCGTCTCCTCCCGCACCCACATCCGACAGTATGAGCGGTACATGGAGGAGGTGCGCCAGGTGATCGAGCAGATCAACAGCGCCTATGGCACGGACGACTGGCGGCCCATCCTCCTCTTCGAGGAGAACAACTACACCCAGGCGGTGGCCGGGCTGCGCCTGTATGACGTCCTCCTCGTTAACCCCGTGAGCGACGGGATGAGCCTGGTGGCCAAAGAGGGGCCGGTGGTGAACGAGAAGGCGGGCGTGGTGGTGGTGTCGGAGACCTCGGGGGCGTACGAGCAGCTGAAGGAGGGGGCGCTGGCCGTAGCCCCGGCGGATGTGGAGGGGACGGCCCGGGCCTTCTACCAGGCCCTCACCATGAGCCCGGGGGAGCGGCAGCGGCGGGCATCCCTTCTGCGGCAGGCGGTGGAGCGGTATGACCAGCAGCGCTGGCTCCAGCAGCAGCTCACCGACCTCTTGCCCCTGCTGTAGCCGTGGCGGACGTCCCCCAGCCCCTTGCCCCTCCCGCCAATAAGTGGCTGGTCCTGACGGTGGTGGCCCTGGCCACCCTGACCACCACCCTGGATGGGGGGGTGCTGGTCATCGCCTATCCGGCCCTGGCCCGCGCCTTCGAGACCACCGTCTCCACGGTCATCTGGGTGAGCATCCTCTTCTGGCTGGTGAGCACGGGGCTCGCCTTCACCCTGGGATGGGTGGGGGATGTCGTGGGGCGCAAGCCCCTTTACCTGACGGGGTTTTGGCTCTTTGCCCTGGGGCTGGCCCTGGCCGCGGCCGCCCAGAGCATCCCCTGGCTCCTGGGCGCAAGGGTGGTGCAGGGGGCCGGGGCCTCGGTGCTGGTGGCCAACGGACAGGCCATCCTTACCGCCACCTTCCCGGCCCGCGAACGGGGGAGGGCCCTCGGCATCAACAGCGCCGTGGTGGGGGTGGGGTTGGGTTTTGGCCCCCTGCTGGGGGGCCTCCTGCTTACGGTGGGGGACTGGAGAGCCCTCTTCTGGGCCAGACTTCCTTTGGTGGTCGCCAGCGCCCTCCTGGCGGGGGCTGTCCTCCGGGCCGAACACCCTGGAAGGGGGAAGGTGCCCGTGGACGTCTGGGGAGCGGCGACCCTTTTCCTCTGGCTGGGGGCCCTCCTTCTGGCCATCAACCGGGCCGGGGCGTGGGGGGTAGACCACCCCGTTGTCCTGGCCCTGGCCGGGGGAACCCTGGCCCTAGCCCCCCTCCTCCTCTGGGTGGAGAGGCGGGCGGCGCGCCCTGTGGTGGACCCCGCTATGCTGCGCCACCCCGCCTTCGGCTGGGCCATGGTGGCCCTCGTCCTCCACTACCTCTCCTGGGGGGTGTACAACGCCACAGGGGCCTTCTACCTCCTCGAAGGGAGGAACCTCCCCCAGACGACCACCGGGGCGGTGTTGGCGGCCCTCCCCCTGGTCCGGGTCGTGGTGGCCCCCCTGGCGGGCCTCCTCTGCGAGCGGGTCCCCCCGCGCTACGTGATGGGCCTCGGCAATCTGGCGCTCCTGACCGGCCTGGGGGTGCTGGCCCTCTTGAGGGTGGATAGCCCCCTCCCCCATGTGGTCCTGGGCTTCGGCCTGATGGGCCTCGGCTCAGCCCTGCACGAGCCGTCCTACAGCACCCACATTATGAGCGCCGCCCCCAGAGACCGCCTGGGCACCGCGGGGGCGTCCATCAGCACCGGGCGGCAGATCGGCCTCTCGGGCGGCCTGGCCTTGGCGGGGGCTGTCTATACAGCCCGCCTCGGCGCCTACGACGCCACCGCTCCCTCCCACGCCGCCGCCGTCGCCTGGGCCTTCCGGGACGCCTCCCTGACGTGCGCGGTGACGGCGCTGGCCTCGGTGCTGGCGGTGGGGGCGCTGGTGCGGGCCATGGCGCCGCGCCCCCTTACCCCCTCCCACCCCCGCCCTTTGGGGTGAAGAAGGTCTCGTAGACGAGGCCTGCCAGGGCCGCCCCCACCAGGGGCCCGACCCAGTAGACCCAGTGGTCCGCCCAGACGCCGGCGGCCACCGCCGGCCCCAGGCTCCGGGCCGGGTTCATGGAGGCCCCCGTGAGGGGCACCCCCGCCAGGGCATCTGCCAGGACCGTAAGGCCGATGACCATCGGGGCTATGGCCCTGGGCCCCCGGGCATCAATGGCGGTGGCGTAGATGACAAAGGTTAGGGCGAAGGTGAAGACCCCCTCGGCCAGCAGGCCCACCCCTGTGCTCACCCCCGGCCCCAGGGTGGTGGCCCCAAGGGAGCCCCGGGCGGCCGGGGGGATGACCAGCAGGAGCAGGTAGGCCCCCAGAATCCCCCCCACCAGTTGCGCCCCGATAAAGGCCGCCGCCCTCCCCACCGGCAGCCGACGGGTCAAGGCGGCAGCGCAGGTGATGGCCGGGTTGATAAACCCCCCGGAGATGTGCCCTGTCGCCGCCCCCAGCAGGGCGATGCCGAAGCCATGGGCCAGGGCGATGGCTATGATCCGCGCAGGGGGAAAGGGCTCCTCCCCCACACCCATCCCGCTGACCACCACGGCCCCCGCCCCCAAAAAGACGAAGAGGAGGGTGGCCACACCCTCGGCCAGTGCCGCCCGCCACGTAGGCATCCTATCCTCCACACCCTAGGTGCCGAACCGCGCCTGGGCGTAGGGGTCTGCGTACTTTATGCCCTTGGTCTCCCAGAAGACCTCCGCAATACGGTCCACAGCGGCCACCAGGTCCTCTGCCGCCTTCCTGTCGACGGTCTGCTTGCAGCGGGAGGCCAGCTTGAGGGTGTTCCAGAAGAGGGTATGGAGGTCAGGGTACTTCGCCAGGTGCTCCGGCTTGAAGTAGTCATGCCAGAGGATGTCCAGCTCCCGCTTGCAGAGCTCGGCGTGGTGCTCCTTGACGGCGATGTAGCGGGCCAGGGAGTTCTGATAGGCCACTTCCGTCTCGGGTTTTTGGGGATCGGGCGGGGGCAGGGACTGGATGCGCATCACCATCTTCAGGACGGTCTGGGCGGCGATCTTCGCGGCGATGGGGTCGTAGATCCCGCATGGGATGTCGCAGTGGGCATAGGCCTCACGGGCCGGGAGGACACGGTACAGCAAGCCCAGGGCAATGCGCGCCAGCATGGACACCTCCCCACAGGCTTTACGGTGCCAGTGTATGCCAAGCACCTCCCCGACGGCAAGCCGGGGCGGGGCGCCCCGGGGGCTATCCTGGAGGAGGAAGCCGTATGGGGTGGACCGCCTTCCTGCGGGCCCACCGGGTGGTTATCCGGGGGGGAAGTATGGCCCCCGCCCTGCTGCCGGGGGATCGCCTCCTGGTGGACCCGGCTGCCTATCGCGCCCGGGAGCCCCGGCGGGGGGACATCGTCCTCCTGCGGGACCCCCATGAGCGCCGCCGTCTTCTGGTGAAACGCGTCATCGCCCTCCCCGGGGAGACGGTCTGGGAGGACGACGAGGGCCTGGTGTCTGTCGGCGCCCCGGGGGTACTACCGGTGCGGCGGACCTGGACGCTGGGGGTGGGGGAGTACTTTGTGGTGGGGGATAGGGAGGGCGTCAGCCGGGACAGCCGTGTTTTCGGGCCTGTAGGGCGGGAGGCCCTCCTGGGGCGGGCGTGGCTGATCTACTGGCCCCCCCATCGGTGGCGGCGTCTTTAGGGCCGATGGCGTAAAGCCCGCCCTGGCCTGGCCCCGGTGAAACGCCCCTCCTCCACCACCACCACCCCGTTGACCAACACCCACTCTATCCCCACCGGGGGTTCGGTGGGGTGGTCCAGGGTCGCCAGGGCGCGCACCCGCTGGGGGTCGAAGACCACCACGTCGGCCCAGAAGCCGTCCCGGAGGAGGCCCCTGTCGGGCAAGCCCAGGGTCTGGGCGGGGAGGGAGGTCATCTTCCGGATCGCCTCCGGGAGGGAGAGGACGCCCTCCTCCCGCACCATGTCCCCCAGGATGAAGGGATAGCAGCCATAGGTGCGGGGGTTGGGGTGCTCCCCCAGCAGGAGGGCGTCGGAGCCCACCATGTGGGCGGGGTGGCGGAAGAACTCCCGGATGTTCACCGGATTGCCCCCCAGGCCGGTGTAACAGGGGTTCAGGTCCTCGTCCACCAGGATGGCGCAGAGGGTGTCCACGATGCTTCTGGACGTCTCCTGGGCGATGGCGGCCAGGCTCCACCCGTCATACTTGCGCCAGCGGGGCGTGGAGAGGTTGGACACCAGGTACGACCGGTAGTCCCGCATGGAGAAGTCGGGGTCCCGGGAGATGGCGAGGCGCACCTCCGGGTCTTTGATCCGGGCCAGCAGGGCCTGGGGACCCCCGTTGTGCACCCATTCGGGGAGGAGGGCCACCAGGCGGGTGCTGGTGTAGGGGTAAGGATAGGAGTCGAAGGTGACGGGGAGCCCTTCCGCCCGGGCCGCATCCACCAGGGCCAGAAGGCGGCGGGCCCCTCCGGGGACAGGGGTATGGAAGTGGGAGATGTGAAGGGGGCATCCACTGGCCCGGGCGATGGCGATGGCCTCCCGGAAGGGGTCAGCGAAGCGGTCCCCTAGGGTGTAGCGCACGTGGGTCACGTAGATCCCCCCCTGTTGGGCCACCACCTGGCACAGGGCGATGAGCTCCGCCGTATCGGCATAAGAGCCGGGGGGGTAGGTGAGCCCCGTGGAGAGGCCGAAGGCCCCCGCCCCCATCCCCTCCTTCAGGAGCTCCTGCTGTCGCCTCACCTCCTCCGGGGTCGCCCGCCTCTCCTCCCAGCCCACGGCGGCGATCCGGAGGGCCGTGTTGCCGATGAGGAGGCAGATGTTCAGGGGGGTCTTCCCCTCATAGTAAGACAGATAGGCATCCACGCTGGCAGAGGGCAGATCAGGGGGGGGACGGCCGTCCAGGCCTGCGTTCAGGTGGGCCAGCATCCAGAAGTCCTGGGGCGAGGGGAAGGGGACATAGGAGAGGCCGTCAACGCCCACCACCTCCGTTGTCACCCCCTGGAGGACCTTAGGCAGGTGGCGGGGGTCGCCTGGGGCAAGGAGGGCCGAGTGGGCGTGCATATCGATGAACCCGGGGCAGACCACCTTCCCCGTGGCGTCGATGACCCGTCCCGCCTGCACAGCGGAGGTGTTTCCCCGCAACAGCCGCACCCGCCCCCCCTGGACGGCCACGTCGGCCCGGAACGAGGGGTTGCCCGCCCCATCCACCACCCACCCCCCACGGATCAGGATGTCCACCTGCATAGCATCCCCCCTAGAGCGGTCTGGGGAACTCCTCCAGGGTCACCTTCACCTCCAGGGGGCGTCCGCCCCTCTGCAGGGCGACGGTGACCTGCTGGCCGACCTTGAGCTCCTCCCGGAGGAGGCGCTGCAATCGGCGGACGTTCTGCACCGGGATGCCGTTGATGGCGGTGATGACATCCCCCACCTGGATGCCCGCCTTGGCGGCCGGCCCTCCCCGCTGGACGGCCTGCACCAGCACCCCCTCCCGCACCGCCAGGCCCAGCTCCAGGGCCTTGCCCACGGTCACGTTGTCCACACTCACCCCCAGCCATGGCCACACCACCCGTCCGTGGGCGATGATGGACCGGACGACGGGGACAACGGTGGTGTTGCCCACAGCAAAGCCGATGCCCTGGGCCTCCCGGATCACAATGGTGTTGATCCCCACCACCTCCCCCCGAAGGTTCACCAAGGGCCCCCCGCTGTTCCCCTCATTGATAGCGGCATCGGTTTGCACCAGGTCGTTATACACCCTGTCGCCCACGGCGGTGGAGCGGTTGACGGCGCTCACCACCCCCACTGTGACAGTCGGCTCCCCTGGGAGGCCCAGGGCATTGCCGATGGCAATGACCCACTCGCCCACCACCACGGTATCGGGGTCGGCGAAGGGGAGGGCGGGCAGAGGCTCCGGGGCGTCGATCTTCAGGACAGCCAGGTCGGTTAAGGGGTCGCGCCCGACAACCCGGGCCTCAAAGGTGCGCTCATCGTGCAGGGTGACGTGCACCCTACGGGCCCTCTCGATGACGTGGGCGTTGGTCACGATATAGCCGGCGGGGTCGAAGATCACGCCGGTGCCGTTGCTCACCGCCCGAAAGGGGCGGAGGAAGAGGTCGACCCCCTGCGCCTCAGCGACAATGTTCACCACGCCGGGGGTCACCTTGGCCACCACCTCGGCGATGGGGGGAAGGGACAAGAGGGGAGGGGCAGAGGCGGGGGGTGCAAGGAGGGGGGTGACCACGGGAGTGGGTGTGGGGTGGGGGGCGGGTTCGGGGCGCAGGCGGAGACCCTGGCAACCGGCCAGCGCAAGGAGACCGGCGGCCGCCAAGGCGAGGCCGAGGGCCACCCCCCTGAAGACCCGGGCCATAGGGGCTACCCCTCCTCTTCCTCCTCCCTCTTCTTGCGCTCCGGCCGCACCACCTCCACCTCGGCGGGGGGAGGGGGAGCGGGGGCCTCCTCCCCCACCTCTCCCCTGGGCGGCGCCACCAGGACGACCACCTCGTCGGGGTCCGCCTTGATGACCACCCCGGGGGGCAGGGGGATGTCCCGCACCCGTAGCACCTTGTCAAAGGCATCCAGCCCCGAGACGTCCACCCGGAGGGCCTTGGGGATCTCCAGGGGCAGGCCCTCCACCGGCAAGGTGTGGTGGGGGGTGACCAGAGTACCCCCCAGGGTGGTGACCGCAGGGGCGCTCCCCTCGACCACCAGGGGCACCTCCGCCTCCACCCGCCGGGAGACGTCCACCCGGTAGAGGTCCACGTGCAACACCTCCTCCGTCAAGGGGTGGAACTGGACCTCCCGCACAAAGGCCAGGTGGACCTGGCCCTCCCCCTCCACCTGGACCGAGAGGGGCCGGCTCCGCCCCACCTGTCCCAGGACTTTCCATACCTCGGAGGCCTTGGCCTGGAGCGCCAAGGACGGGATGCCCGGTCCATAGAGGTGCAGGGGTGTCCACCCCTCCCGACGGAGGCGCTTGACCTTCTTGCCCAGGACCGAGCGGGGATGGGCGCGCAGAACAGGGAGGTGGTGCGCCGTCGTCATCTGCCCCTTCCGGTGTAGAGATATCTCGTGCCTTGCCACCCCTATGATAACGCAGGATGAGGGGAGGGGGTTAGGGGGCAAGGCCGGGCCCCGCCGGGGCTTTCCGCAGCCCCACCACCACCGGGAGGCCGTCCAGGGTAAGGGAGGCGGAGACGGCGTCAGGGGGTGGGGGGGCCTGCTCCAGGCGCACGGCCAGGGTCTCGGCGGCCACATAGGCGCCCCACCGCTCCAGCACCGGCCCCAAGGGGGAGGGGGCGTGGACCCATAGGTGAATACGGTCCTCCACCTCCAGGCCGGCCCGACGACGCAGGTCCTGGAGGTGGTGGACCAGCTCCCTGGCCAGCCCCTCATAGCGGAGGTCAGGGGTCAGGGTGGTGGTCACGGCCACCGCATATCCCCCCTCCGTGGCAACGCTGTACCCAGGCCGGGCCTGCCCCCCGGTAAGGAAAACCTCCTCCGTGGCCACCACCTCCACCCCCTTCACGTTCACCTCCTCCCGGACCTCGTCGGCCAAGAGGCGGAAGGCCTCCTCCTCTTCCCGCGAGGGCAACCTCACGAGAAGGGCCTCCAGGGGCATCCGCACCCGGATGCCCGCCTTGCTGCGGGCCGCCCGCGCCAGGTGGACCACCGTCAGGGCCACCTTGGTGGCCCGCTGCAGCGCCGGGTCGCGCCAGGAGGGGTCAGGGGTAGGCCAGGGGGCCAGGTGCACCGAGAGGGGGGCACGGGGGTCAACGGGGCGCACCAGGTTCTGGTACATCGCCTCCGCGATAAAGGGGGTGAAGGGGGCCAGGAGGCGGCAGAGGGTGTGGAGGCAGGCATAGAGGGTATGGAAGGCCGCCACCTTGTCCTCATCGCTCCGGGTCTTCCAGAAGCGCCGCCTGCTCCGACGCACATACCAGGTGGAGAGGAGGCCCACGAACCCCTCAATACGCCGGGCAGCAGTGGTGGGGTCGTACTCCTCCAGGAGGGCCGTCACCTCCTCCACCAGAGAGGAGAGCTCCGCCAGAAGCCACCGGTCCAACACGGTGCGGGGGCCGGGGTTGGGGACGCGGCCAGGGGTAAAACCGTCCAGCACCGCATAGGTGGTGAAGAAGACGTAGGTGTTCCACAGGATGAGGAGGAAGCGGCGCACCGCCTCCCCCACCAGGGCCGCCGAAAAGCGCCGGTCAGCCCCAGGGGGACCGGCGGTAAAGAGGTACCAGCGCACCGCATCAGCGCCGTGCTGGGCGATCACGCTCCAGGGGTCCACCACGTTCCCCCGGCTCTTGCTCATCTTCTCCCCCTTCTCGTCCAGCACCAGCCCCAGGGAGATAACGTTGCGGTAGCAGGGGGCGGTGAAATGGCCCCCGGTGGCGTATTCCAACAGGCAGGCGATGGCGTGGAGGCTGTAGAACCACCCCCTGGTCTGGTCCACCCCCTCACAGATGTAGTCGGCGGGGTACCGCCCGTCTATGGGGAGGGTGGCGTTTTCGAAGGGGTAGTGGAACTGGGCCCAGGGCATAGCCCCCGAGTCGAACCAGCAGTCGATCACCTCGGGGACACGACGCATCTCCCCCCCGCACGCAGGACACCGGAGGAGGATGCGGTCCACAAAGGGGCGGTGCAGGTCGAGGGCGGGGGGGTCCAGGAGGGGGAGGGAAGGGGGGGTAGCCCTCTCCCGCATCTCCGCCACGGAGCCGACCACCAGCCAGTGGGGGCACCCCTGGCACTGCCACACCGGGAGGGGCGTGCCCCAGTACCGCTCCCGGGAGAGGGCCCAGTCCACGTTGTTCCGGAGCCACTCCCCAAAGCGGCCATCCCGGATGTGCTCCGGATGCCACCCGATCTGGGCGTTCCGGCGCAGGAGGAGGTCCTTCACCTGGGTGGTGCGCAGGTACCAGCAGGGCTTGGCGTAGTAGAGGAGGGGCGTCCCGCACCGCCAGCAGAAGGGGTAGGTGTGGTGGTAGACCCCGTGCCGGTAGAGGAGCCCCCTCTCCTCCAGGTCGCGGAGGATCAGCGAGTCCGCCTCCTTCACAAACCGTCCGGCGAAGGGGTATGTCCCCTGCACCACCCCCTGCAGGTCCACCGGCTGGACAAAGTAGAGGCCTTTCTCCTTCCCCACGTCGTAGTCCTCGGCGCCGAAGGCGGGGGCGATGTGGACAACCCCCGTCCCCTCCTCCAGGCTGACGAAGGCGGCCGCGATGACGGGATACGTGCCGGCAAACCCCTCCCGGGGCACCTCCCGGACGGAGCCGTCGGGGGCAAGGCGGAGGATCACCCCCGGACGGGAGGCCCGGTGGGCGGTGGCCTTGTCCGTCGCCTCGTAGGTGAAGGGGTCATAGAGGGGGTAATAGGAGAGCCCCTCCAGGGCCCGCCCCGGGAAGCGCTGGAGGACGCGGAAAGGCCTCTGGAGGGCCTGGGGGGCCAGGGCCTCGGCCACCACGAAGAGGCGTCCGGGATGCCCCTCCACCTCCACGAGGACATAGGGGGCATCGGGGTGGACGGCCAGGGCCGTGTTGGCGGGGAGGGTCCAGGGCGTGGTGGTCCAGGCTATGAGGAAGGTGGCAGGGGCCCGGGGGCCCAGGAGGGCGCGGGCCTGGGGGGTGTCCTCCAGGGGGAAGAGGACGTAGAGGGAGGGGTCCGGCACGTTCTCCTGGTACCCCAACGCCACTTCATGGGAGGAGAGGCTGGTCCCACAGCGGGGACAGTGGGGGGTGGACTTGATGCCCTGGTACAGGAGGCCCGCCTGCCAGAAGGTCCGGAGGAGCCACCAGCACGTCTCGATGTACTCGTTGGTGAGGGTGGCGTAGGCGTTTTGCATATCGATCCAGAAGCCGATGCGTTCCGTCAGGGTCTCCCACTCCTTCACGTAGCGGAAGACAGACTCCCGGCACCGGGCGTTGAAGCGCTCAATGCCGTAGGCCTCAATCTGGGGTTTGGAGGTGATGCCCACCTCCTTCTCCACCTCCAGCTCCACAGGGAGGCCGTGGGTATCCCATCCCCCTTTCCGGAGGGGGCGGTAGCCCCGCATGGTCTTATAGCGGGGGAAGAGGTCCTTGAACACCCGCGCCAGGACGTGGTGTACCCCCGGCGACCCGTTGGCCGTTGGGGGGCCCTCATAGAGGACGTACAGGGGGGCGTTCTGCCGCGCCTCGTCCACCCGGCGGAGGATGTCGTGGGTGCGCCAGAAGGCGAGGATCTGCTCCTCCAGGTGGGGGAAGTGCACCTTACTGGAGACCCGCTGCAGACCCATCCCGTCCCACCTCCTCAAAAGGAGGCGCCCGCCCCCGAAGGGACGGGCGCCGGTAGTGCCCGCGGTACCACCCTTCTTCCCCCGGGCATCCCGGGGGCGCCTCGGCGGGGTGTCACCACACCCCTGCCCCTGTAACGGGGGGCAACCGGCCATGCCTACTAGGGTCAGGGGACCCGTTGGGATGGCGGCTCGGGAGGGATCTTCAGGCAGGGGGAACGCGTCCCCTTCCACCCCACGGGACTCGCTGGGCGCCCCGTCCTGCCCTACTCGTCTCCGTCGTCGCCTTTCTCGTCCAGAATGGTAGCAGAGGGGGTGGTGGAGGTCAAGGGCGGGGGAGGGTGTTTGAGAAAGATAGGGGTAGGCCCCTGTGCCTACCCGTAGAGGTAGGTCCCCGGGCCTACCCTGTAGGGGCAGGCCCCCGTGCCTGCCCTGGGCAACCACGGGGGGTTGCCCCTACGGGGTTATCGTTGCCCGACGGGGTGCCCGCCCCGGACAACCACGGGGATAGGGCAACCACAAGGGTTGCCCCTACGGTCTATCCCGTCCCTCTTTGCCAAACACCCTCAGGGCAGGGGACGGCGAGGGAAGCCACCGCCGCCATAGCCAAGGCGGCCGACCCCTCCCTTTGGGTCTGTCCCCCACCGGCGCCGCCGTCCAGAGGGCGTGGCCTTTCCCCTAGGTCACACGGAGGATACGGTACCGGACAACCCCGCGGGGCACCCGGACCTCCACCTCCTCCCCCTCGCAGCGCTCCAGGAGGACCCTCCCCACCGGCGACTCCGTGGAGATACGGCCGGCCGAGGGGTTGCTCTCCCGCGGGTCAACCAGGGTGTAGGTGTGCTCCCGGCCGGTGGCGACGTCCAGGAGGTGCACAGTGCACCCGGGGACGACCTTCCGCCGCTCCCCCTGGGTGGGGGCAGCGTCCATCACCCGGGCCGTGTGGAGGAGGGCCTCTATCTCCTGAAGGCGGCTGTTCACCCAGGCCAGGCGCTCCCGGGCGGCCTGCAGGGGGGCGTTCTCCCTCACATCCTTGTCGGCGGCGGCGCGCCGCACCTCTTCTGCCAGGGCCACCCGTTCCCGCTGCAGCTCCTCCGCCTCCGCCCGAAGGCGTGCCAAGCCCTCCGGGGTAAGGGCAACAGGGGTGGGGACCGCCTCCGGAGAGGCCTTGGGAGAGGCGCGGCCTCCCCGCGCGGTGCGGATGTACTTCCCCAGGTTCTCCTCGGTGAGCCCCCTCCGCTTCAAGTAGGTGAGGAAGGCTTTTATCTCCTGGCCTGTGCGCTCATCCCCGTTCTCGGCGAGGGTCTGGGCGAAGGTGACGACCTCCTGGGGTGTCAGGGCACCCAGGGGGGTGTCGCGCCCAAACCAGCGGAGGAGGCGCGCCAAGGGGGGTTGGGCGAGGGCCTGGTGTTCAGGGGGCAGGGTCTGTAGGTATTGGGTGATGAGGTGGGCCAGACGCAGATGCGGCTCCATAGGACCTCTTCCTCCCCTGTTCCCATGCTAGGGAGGGCGGAGGAAACCGGTCAACCGCCTGCGCCTGCCCCCTGTTCCCGGCCCGCACCGGCACCGGCAGGACAACACCACCGCGCCAACGGGGCGCCTGCCACGGAGGGGCAGAAAGCCCCGCGGACCTACCGGGACTGCCCGCGCATAAGGCTAAAGCAGTCGGAACAGTAGACAGGCCGCCCGCTGCGCGGCTGGAAGGGCACAAGGGCCGGACGGCCGCATCGGGCGCACACAGCAGTATACCCCTGCCGCGCCGCGTTCCTGCCTTCACCCGCCCTGCGGGCGGCCCGACACGTCGGGCACCGCTTGGGCTCGTTCCGGTAGCCCTTGGAGGCGTAAAACTCCTGCTCACCGGCGGTAAAAGTGAAGGGGGAACCGCACTCTACGCACGTGAGGGCCCGGTCGGTATAGGCCACAGGGTGACCTCCTTTGTGGTGCTTGGCATAGGGGAGGTCACCGAGGGCCGCAGGGGCTGGGTAACCTCTCTTGCCAGCATCTCCTATTGTAGCACCATCCCCCTGCCCCTGCCCAGGGGGGGCCGTCCGGCCAGGGGTAAGCCGGTGGTGGAGATGGGGGGATTCGAACCCCCGACCTCCTGCATGCCATGCAGGCGCTCTCCCAGCTGAGCCACATCCCCCCAGCGGGAGGCCATCTCCTCCCTCATCATAGCGTCACCCCCCCCATCTTGACAAGCCCCCTTGAGGGTGGGGACTGTAACATGTACGGTTGGCGATTTTTCGTCTCCCCACCAAGGCCCTCGAGCAGAAACCGGTAGGCCCGATGACGTGGACCCCCTTTCACTGTCGCATCAACAGGGGTGTGATCTGCTTCCATCCAGGAATTAGGGACGGCCTCCTACCGCAAGCGAGACCAACCGCCTATGTTACAGTCCCTGAGGGTGTTTGAGGAAAGGAGTGCCTACCCTGTAGGGGCAGGCCCCCGTGCCTGCCCCAATGTCGGGCAACCACAGGGGGTTGCCCCTACGGGGTTACCCCCCCGTCCCATCTTTTCAAACACCCTCAGCCCCTTTCGGGGAAGGGAAGGGAGGTGGTATACTGGTAGTCCCTGATATGTCCTTGCGGGGGTGAGGGGTGGAGATCCGTCATCTGGAGGCCTTTGTGACCGTGGTGCGGGCAGGCTCCTTCCGCAAAGCGGCGGAGGCCCTGTACCTGAGCCAACCCTCCCTCAGCGCCAGGGTTCTGGCCCTGGAGCGGGACCTGGGCCAACCCCTCTTCTTCCGCCGGGGGCGCGGGGTGCTGCTGACCGAGGCGGGCAAGGCCTTCCTCCCCTATGCGGAGCGGGTCCTGGAGACCGTCCGCCAGGCCCGGCAGGCAGTAGAGGAGATGGGGAGCCTCGCCCAGGGCCGGCTTACCCTGGGGTCGGCCCGGGTCATCGGCACCTATGTCCTCCCCAACATCCTGGAGGAGTTCCGCCGGCGCTTCCCGGGCGTGGTGGTGGCCATCCGCACCGGGCGCTCCTCCGAGGTGCTCCGCTGGGTGGTAGAGGGGGAGGTGGGGGTGGGGCTGGCCCGACACCTGGTGCACCCCGAGGTGGATTCCTTCTACCTGTATGACGAGGAGATGGTGCTGGTGACGCACCCGGACCACCCCTTCGCCCGTCGCCGTCAGGTGGCGGTCCAGGAGGTGGCCTATCAACCCCTGATCCTCTACGATAAGGAGTCGTCCTACTTTGTCCTCATCGACGAGGTGTGCCGGAAGGCGGGTATTGTGCCCCGGGTGCTCATGCACCTGGACAGCGTGGAGGCCACCAAACGGATGGTGGAGCGGGGCCTGGGTGTCTCCTTCCTCCCCCGCTCCTCCATCGCCCGCGAGGTGCAGGAGGGGAGCCTTGTCATCGTGCCCCTGGCCGACGGCCACCGCGTCGCCCTCCCCACCGCGGTCCTGATGCGCCGTTCCCCCTCCCACCCCAGACCCCTCCTGGCTTTCTTGGCCGTTCTCGCCACCCTCTACCCCAACCCCGACCTGTCGGCCCTGGTGACACGGGAGCAGGGGGGAACCGTCAGACATGGAGGATGGATGGGAAAGGGTCCTTCGGAGGGGACAAATGCCGAGGTATCGATATCGCGACGAGATTGAAGAACATTGGGCAAGGACAAAACAGGTACAGCGGGCGAGGCGGAAACGGCGCGCCGTGATCGCCCTGGCTCTCATTGCCATCGTGGTGGGCATCGCTTTTGCCCCACCGGTGAGGTCCCAATGGCAGCCTTACCTGGACCGCCTGGAGCTCGGCAGACCTACTGCTATATCCGGTTACCCCTGGCTGGTGGTAAAGTAACTTTGGGCGCCATTGATGGGGTTGCCCTTACGATCCTTTGCCCAAACCGCTGACGCCGGGGCAACTTAAGGCGCCATTGCACGACGGCGCATAGGGCAGGGGGATAGTAGTCCACCACCCCCGACTGTTTCCCCAAGGATCTGCCGCCCGCCTCCGTTCAGGCGGGGGGACCTGCGGGGGGTGTCAACCCTTGGCGAGGGTGTTTGAGGCAGGTAGGGGCAGGCCTTGTGCCTGCCCAACAGGCCCCCGTGCCCGCCCCGGGCAACCACGGGGATAGGGCAACCACGGGGGGTTGCTCTACGGGGCTATCTCCCGCCCCCTTTGCCAAACACCCTCACCCTTGGGGTCGGGCCTCCCCGAGAAGAGGATGCTTACCGCCTTCTCTATCCCGCCGACCATCCGCGCGGCCCGGGCCACCTTGATGGCGTCCCGGACGTCGTGGGTCCGCCCCACGAGGAGCCTGGCGATGGTCTCCGCGTCCTCGGGGCTGACCTGCTCCCGCTTCACCAGGACGGAGCGGACGACCTGGATGAACTCCTCGGGGGTGTAGGGGAAAATGCGCTTGATGGCGAACCGGGAGCGCAGGGGGTCGGGCAGCCTCCTCTCGTTGTTGCACGCCGCCACCACCCGGATGTTCACGTCTACGTCAACCATCATCCCCTTCTTCGTCCTCGTCACCCTGCTCTCCGACATGATGGAGAGGAGGACGGTCTGATCCTCCCTGGTCATGTGCTCCAGCTCGTCCACCAAGATGACCCACGGCCTGTGGGCGAGGATGGCCTCCACCACCCCTGCCTTGGAGGCAGACGACCCCAGGACCCACTGCGCCCTCTTCCCAAGAGCGCGCTCCAGCTCCGTCAGGAACATGCTCTTGGCCGTGGCGGGTGGCCCCACCAGGAGGACGTGGATCGGCTTGGGGCTGAGCACCGCCGCCCTCAGGAGGATTTTGACGTCGTCGTGGCCGACGATGTCCTCGAAGAGGTCATCCGGCAGCTCGGGTATATCCGTATCAACGGGGACCGGCTCCTCCTTCAGGAACTCCTCCACCGCCGCGACGATCGCGGGCTCGTATCCGTACGCGTCTCTGGCGTATGGGAAGTAGATATCCCCGCTCCGCCACTCCAGGATTCCATTCATCGCAAGGTCGGCCAGTATATCCCGCATGTTCTTTCCGCCGTTGTCCCGGAAGACGTTCTGCACCATGACGTAGTTGTTGAAGCCGCGCTTCCTCTCCAGGACGACGCGCGCCACCGCCCGGAGGAGCGCCCGGAGGTGCACGCCGTGCTTCTGCTCAAGTTCGCGCAGGGCGTCCTTGATGGCGTCAACCCTCAAGGGCTCGCTCATCGCCGACCCCCCTTCTCTACTGTCTGCAATCAAAGCCCAGGCTCCGCGCATCGTTCTGCGGTTCATCGTCACTTGCAATCCCACCTTGGTTCGATTAGGACCCCTGGCAAAAGGGGTGGGGCGATGCACCGCCAAGGTTGGCCCCGGGCCGCGCAAGGCCCCCCACCGCCTGCATTGTGCCGTCGACCCCCGGTTCCCGCCAAGCCCCCTTCCCAGCGACGGCAATGGCACGGGGGGGCATGCCCCTTGTCCCCAAGGGGAGGCAGGTCCCCACCGGGACCCCCCACCCACCCCAGCGACGGCAACCCGGATGACCAAGGCCGCCCGGCCCCGCCCCAGGGCAAAGGCCTGCAGGCCCTACCCCTGCCCCATCCCCCGGTCTTCGGCTATAATCGGGGGCAAGGAGGTGGCGATGCGCCCCTTTGAATACGTCGCCCCCACCACCCTGCGGGAGGCCTATGGTATCCTCGCCGGGGCCAACGGGCGTATAGTACGCCCCCTGGCAGGAGGAACGGACCTCATTGACCAGCTACGCGTCGGGCGCAAGAGGGCCGATGTGGTCATGGATGTCAAACGCATCCCCGAGATGCAGCGTCTGACGTGGGAGGCGGACGGCGGCATCCTTATCGGGGCAGCCGTGCCCTGTGTTCAGGTCTATGAGTATCCCGATGTGGCCCAGCGGTACCCCGCCCTCGGGGAGGCGGCAAGGCTGATCGGGTCGTGGCAGATCCAGCACCGGGCCTCCCTGGGCGGCAACATCTGCAATGCCGCCCCCTCGGCCGACACCGCGCCCCCCTTGCTGGTCTACGGGGCCGTCGCCCATATCGGGGGCCCCCGGGGGGAGCGGCTGGTCCCCCTGGAGCGCTTCTTCACCGGACCGGGCCAGACCGTCCTGGCGCCTGATGAGCTCCTCCTGGCGATCCACCTGCCCCCCCCACCCCCCCGGAGCAGCAGCCACTACCTGCGTTTCATCCCCCGGGAGGAGATGGACATCGCCGTGGCGGGGGTGGCCAGCCTGGTGGCCCTGGCCCCCGATGGGGGCATCGGCCAGGCCCGCATCGCCCTGGCCGCCGTTGCCCCCACCCCCGTGCGCGCGCGGGAGGCGGAAGCGGTCCTTGAGGGCCGTCGCCCCTCGCGTCGCCTGGTGGAGGAGGCCGCCGAAAGGGCCGTCCTGGCCACCCGCCCCATCACCGACGTGCGGGGGAGCCGCGCCTACCGTCAGGAGCTGGTCAAGGTCCTCACCCGGCGCACCCTCCTGCACGCCCTGGCCGACCTCGGGATACATATAGACTAGAGGAGGGACCCATGAGCACGTTCCCCTGGGAAAGGCTGGCCCTACGCATCCCCATCCGGGTCCGGGTGAACGGTGACACCCACACCCTGCTGGTGAAGCCGTGGCAGACCCTGCTGGAGACCCTGCGGGACGACCTGGGCCTCACCGGGACGAAGGAGGGGTGTGGCAACGGGAACTGCGGGTGCTGCACCGTCCTGATGAACGGACGGCCCGTCACCTCCTGCCTTGTCCTGGCCCCTGAGGCCGATGGCGCCGAGGTCCTTACCGTTGAGGGGTTGGCCCGGGACGGCCAACCCTCCCCCCTGCAGAAGGCCTTCATCGAATACGGGGCCCTCCAGTGCGGCTTCTGCACCCCTGGCTTCCTCATGTCGGCCACCTACCTTCTGCAGCGGATCCCCAACCCTACGGAGCAGGAGGTGCGTTTGGGCATCGCCGGCAACCTGTGCCGGTGTACCGGCTATGATAAGATCGTGCGGGCCATCCTGGCGGTGGCCCGGGGGGAGGTGCAGTAATGGCGACAAAGGCGACCTTCCGCTACATCGGCAAGCCCGTCCCCAAGATGGACGCCCTGGAAAGGGTTACAGGGGCGGCGCGGTACGCGGCCGACCTCTCCCTGCCGGGGATGCTCTACGGGAAGGTGCTGCGCAGCCCCCACCCCCACGCCTACATCCGGCGTATTGACCCCTCGCGGGCGCTGGCCGTGGAGGGGGTGAAGGCGGTGGTGACGGCGGCCGACCTCCCCCCCCTGGAGGAGGCCCGGGCCGCCTTCGGGGGGGAGCTGATGATCGAGCTGGCCCACCTGCGCCAGCTGGTCATCGCCCACGAGAAGGCCCTCTTTGAGGGGCACCCCGTCGCTGCCGTGGCCGCCACCTCGCCCGAGGCGGCCGAGGCGGCGCTGGACCTCATCGCCGTGGACTACGAACCCCTCCCGGTGGTGGAGAACGCCCTGGAGGCGATGAAGCCCGATGCCCCCCTCCTCCACCCCGACCTGTACACCAAGACCCTGGGGGAAAAGCCCACCAAGCCCTCCAACATCGGGATGATCCTGGAGGTGGGGTTCGGGGACCTGGAGAAGGCGTGGGCGGAGGCCGATGTGGTGGTGGAGCAAGCCTTTGAGACGCAGATGGTCCACCAGGGGTACCTGGAGCCCCAGGCGTGCGTGGCGTGGGTGGACAGCCAGGGGCAGATCCAGGTATGGACCTCCACCCAGGGTACCTTCAACACCCAGCGGATGCTGTCGGCCCTCTTGAAGGTCCCCCTCCACAAGATCACCGTCATCCCCGCCGAGATCGGCGGGGCCTTCGGGGGGAAGATATACGTGATGCTGGAGCCCCTGGCTATCCTCCTGGCCCGCAAGGCAGGCCGGCCCGTGAAGATGGTCATGGACAGGGCGGAGGTCTTCCGCGCCACCGGCCCCAGCTCCCCCGCCTACATCACCGTGAAGGCGGGCGCCCGGCGGGACGGACGCCTCACCGGCCTGTACGCCAAGGTCATTATGGATGCGGGCGCCTTCCCCGGCGCCCCCATTGACCGAGGGGCGTGGTGTATCTTCGCCCCCTATAAGGCCCCCGCCATGAAGGTGGAGGCCTACGACGTGGTGACCAACAAGCCCAGGGTGCAGCCGTACCGCGCCCCCGGCGGGCCCCAGGTGATGTTCGCCACCGAAAGCGTGATGGACATGCTGGCCGAGCGCCTGGGGATGGACCCCGTGGAGTTCCGCCTCCTCAACGCCGCCGACGAGGGCGACCAGAACGTGACGGGTTATAAGTATGGGCGTATCGGGGTCAAGGCGGTGCTGGAGGCCGTGAAGCGCCACCCCCACTGGAACACGCCCCTGGAGGGGAAGAACAGGGGGCGCGGGCTGGCCATGGGCTGCTGGATGGGGGCCCTCCTCACCTCCTCCTCCCAGGTGATGGTGAACGTGGACGGCACGGTGACCATTGTGACCGGCCAGGTGGACCTCACCGGCACCCGAACCACCATGGTCCAAATGGTGGCCGACATGCTGCAGCTCCCCATCGAGCAGGTCTCCATTCGGGTGGGCGACACCTCCTCCACCCCCTACACCGACCTGAGCGCGGGGAGCCGCACCACCCTGACCCAGAGCGTCGCCCTGGCCAAGGCCTGCCAGAGTGTCCTGGAGCAGATGAAGGAACGGGCGGCCGAAGCCCTCTCCAAGCCCGACCGGCGCCTCACCGCCGCCGACATCGAGTACGCCGAGGGGCGCTTCTGGGTGAAAGGGGACCCCGAGCAGGCCATCTCCTGGCGGCAGGTGGCCATCCTGAGCCGCACCCGCGGGGGAGGGCCCGTGGTGGGTACCGGCACCGTCACCCGCCTCCAGCCCGCCAACCAGTTCGCCGCCCAGGTGTGCGATGTGGAGGTGGACCCGGAAACGGGGAAGGTGAAGATCCTCCGCTACACCTGCTTCCAGGATGTGGGGAGGGTGATCAACCCCATCCAGGTGGAGGGGCAGATGCAAGGGGGGGCCGTCCAGGGCATCGGCTGGGGCCTCTTCGAGTACTACGCCTGGGATAAGGGGAAGATCCGCAACCCCACCTTCCTGGACTACAGGATGCCGACGGCCCTGGACCTGCCGATGCTGGACACAGCCATTGTGGAGGTGCCCGCCCCCGATGGCCCCCTGGGGGTGCGGGGGGTCGGGGAGGCCCCCATTACCCCCGGGCCCGCCGCCCTGGCCAACGCCATCTACCGGGCGGTGGGGGTGCGCATAACCTCCCTCCCCATGACGCCGGAGGCGGTCTTCTGGGCGATCCGCGCCAAGACGGCCGTGCCCCAGCCCGCCCCCGCCGACGGGACCTAGGGAGGGGGCATGCGTATCGCCGTCGTGGGCGCAGGCGCCATCGGGGGCTACACAGGGGGGATGCTGGCCCGGGCAGGGTATGACGTGACCCTCATCGACCAGTGGCCGGAGCACGTGGAGGCGATGAAACGCCATGGCCTGCGCATCTCTACCCTGCAGGGCCAGTACCACGTGCCGGTGAAAGCCATCCATATCCACGAGGTGCAGGGGCAAGAGCCCTTTGACGTGGCCATCCTGGCCGTCAAGTCCTACGACACGGCGTGGGCGTGTACCCTGATCGAGCCCTACCTGCGGCCCGAGGGGTTTGTCGCCTCGGCCCAGAACAGCATCAACGAGGAGGGCATCGCCCGGATAGTGGGGTGGGGGCGTACGGTGGGGGTCGTGGTGACGGTGGGGGCGGGCCTGTACGAGCCGGGGCATGTCCAGCGCACCGACGACCCGGAGCGTATCGGCTACCGGGTAGGGGAAGTGCACGGCAGGGTGACCCCCCGCATCCGGCGCCTGGCCGAGGCCCTCTCCCACGCCGCCAAGACCGTGGTGACCACCAACCTGTGGGGGGAGCGGTGGGCAAAACTGGCCATCAACTGCATGGCCAACCCCATCGCCGGGCTCACGGGCCTGGGCTCCGCCGCCTCCCGACAGCACCCGGAGACCCGACGCCTCGCCATCCACATCGCCGCAGAGGTGGTGAGGGTGGGGGAGGCCCTGGGCTACCAGGTTGAGCCCATCGGCAGCATCCCCGCACCGATGATCCGGGAGGCCGCCGAGGGGAAGGGGGTAGAGGAGGTGGAGATGCGCCTGCTGGAGGACGCCCGCCGATCCGGGGAAGGACGTCCCTCCCTCCTCCAGGACATCCTCAAGGGACGCAGAACGGAGATCGACCACCTCAACGGACTGGTGGCCCGGCTGGGCGCCCAGGTGGGCATCCCCACCCCCCTGAACAGCGCCATCGTCCCCCTGGTGAAGGAGGTGGAGAGGGGTGTGCGCCGGCCCTCCCTGGAGAACCTCTCCCCCCTCCTGGCCCTCCTCCCCCAGAGGTAGGACCCCCCTGCGCCGGGGTTAGCCCTCCTCGGAGAGGGAGAACACCTTCTCGGGGTGCCACCGGCCCTTGCTGCTGTCGTAGCGCGCCAGGGCCAGGAAGCGCCCGTCCTCGGTATACAGACGGCACACCTCCCCGTGGTGCGCCAGGAGGAGGCCCCGCCTCCCCAGGGGCACATCCTGCCCGTGGGAGACCATCCGTGCCAGGGCGGGGCCCAGAAGGGCGGCCTTCAGATGGCGTACCACGTAGTCAGGGGGGTAGAGGAGGTCTCGCCACCCCCCCTCCGCCACCGCCTGACTGAAGGCCTCCAGGGAGACCGCTCCCTCTATAGAGAAGGGGCCGGCCTGTCGGCGCTCCAAGGCGACAAGGGCCGCCCCACACCCCAGGGCCTGCCCGATGTCGTGGGCCAGGGAGCGGATGTACACCCCCCGCCCGCACTCGATCTCCAGGGCTATGTCGGGGGGTGTCCAGTCCAGGAGGGCGAGGCGGAAGACCTGGACCCGCCGGGCCTTCGGGCGCACCTCTTCCCCCCGGCGGGCGCGTCGGTACAGGGGCTCTCCCCCCTGTTTCAGGGCGCTGTAGGCCGGGGGCGTCTGGAGCAGGGCGCCGGTGTGGCCCTGGAGCGCCCTTTCCACCTGTTCCCGCGTCACCCCTGAGGGGTCGGCGGTGGCCACCACCCGCCCGGCCACGTCGTAGGTGTCCGTGGCGACCCCCAGACGGACAACCGCCCGGTACACCTTCCGGCCTTCGATGATGATGTCCATGACCCGGGCCGCCTGCCCGAAGAGGATGGGGAGGACGCCGGTGGCGAGGGGGTCGAGGGTCCCCGCGTGCCCCACGGTGCGCTCCCGGGTCAGGCGCTTCACCCGGCGCACCACCTCCATAGAGGTCATCCCGGGGGGCTTCAGAAGGTTCAGGATACCGTGGACGGTCACGGGGACTCCCCAGGCTGGGTATCCAGGCGGTGGAGGAGGTCGAGCACCCGGCCGGCCTCTTCCAGGGCGGTGTCCACCTGAAAGTGGAGGGCGGGGACCCGACGCAGGGTGAGGCGGTGCCCCAGCTCCCGGCGCAGGAAGCCGGCGGCGGAGGTCAGGGCCTGCTGGGTGGACTCCTTCTGCTGGGGGGTGCCCAGGACGCTGACGAGGACCCGGGCGTGGGCCAGGTCGGCCGACACCTCCACCCGCGTGACGGTCACCAGGCCGGCCAGGCGGGGGTCCTTGACCTGCCGCAGGAGGGCGCTGATCTCCTCCTGCAAGAGGGTGTTCAAGCGGTCCACCCGGCGCCCCACATCCCCCTCCTTTCCCAACCGACGAGGGGTCTAGGGGGACGACGGAGGTCTCACCCTCTCCTTCCGGAAGACCTCCAGAACATCCCCTTCCTGGAAATCGGTAAACCCCTCTATGCCCACGCCGCACTCCATCCCCTGGGGCACCTCCCGCACATCCTCCTTGAAGCGGCGCAGGCTGGTGACCTGCCCCTCAAAGACCACCGTGCGGTCCCGGAGGATGCGCACCCCAGCCCCCCGCACAACCCTCCCATCGGTGACCACACACCCGGCCACCTTCCCCTTCTTGCCAACGGGGAAGACGGCCTTCACCTGGGCGTGGCCCTCCACAACCTCCCGCTCGGCAGGGGCGGTCATGCCCTCCAGGGCCATGCGCACATCTTCCGTGAGGGTGTAGATGATGTCGTAGGTGCGGATCTGAACCCCTTCCTTCTCGGCCAGACGGCGGGCCCCGGGCTCCACCCGGGTGTTGAACCCGAGGATGATGGCGTGGGAGGCGATGGCGAGGAGAACGTCGCTCTCGTTAATGGTGCCCGCCATGCTGTGGATGATCTTCACCTTGGCCTTCTCCGATTCCACCTTGGCCAGGGCGGCGCGGACGGCCTCCACGCTCCCCTGCACATCGCACTTCAGGATAATGGGCAGCTCCTTCACCTCCCCCGCCTGGATCTGCCGGGTGAGGTCCTCCAGGGTAACGGGGCGGGGGGCCGTCTTCTGGAGGAGCAGCTGCTGCCGACGCGCCTCGACGACCTCCTTAGCCGTCTTCTCGTCGGGCACCGCGATAAGGGTGTCGCCCGCCTGGGGGAGGCTTTCCAGCCCCACCACCTCCACAGGCGTCGAGGGTTCGGCCTTGCGGACCCGCCGGCCGGTGTCGGTGATGAGGGCCTTCACCCGTCCCCAGGTGTCCCCCACCACCACGTTGTCCCCCACCTGCAAGGTGCCCGTCTGCACCAGGACCGTGGCCACCGGGCCCTTGCTCTTGTCCACCCTCGCCTCCACCACCACCCCCACCGCGGGCCGGTTGGGGTTCGCCTTCAGCTCCCGCATCTCCGCCACCAGCAGGAGGGTATCCAGCAGGTCGGTGACCCCCCGCCGCATCTTGGCCGACACGGGCACCATGATGGTGTCGCCCCCCCATTCCTCGGGGATCAGCCCCACCCCGGCCAGCTGGCGCTTGACCCTCTCCACATCGGCCTCGGGCTTGTCCACCTTGTTCATGGCCACCACAATGGGCACACCGGCGGCCCGGGCGTGGTTGATGGCCTCCACCGTTTGGGGCATCACCCCCTCATCGGCCGCCACCACCAGCACCGCGATGTCGGTGACATGGGCCCCTCGGGCGCGCATGGCGGTGAAAGCCTCGTGGCCGGGGGTGTCCAGGAAGGTCAGCTTGTGGCCGTTGTACTCGATCTGGTAGGCGCCGATGTGTTGGGTGATCCCCCCCACCTCTTGGGCCGCCACATTGGTCTGGCGGATGGCGTCCAGGAGGGTGGTCTTGCCGTGGTCCACGTGGCCCAGAATGGTGATGACAGGGGGGCGGGGGCGCAGCAGGGAGGGGTCTTCCCTCTCGGGGGCCAGCTGCTTCAGGAGCTGCTCCAGGTTGCGGACGCCCCCCTCTTTCCTCTTCGCCTCAAAGCCCAGGTCGGCGGCCACGATGGCGGCGGTGTCGAAGTCCACCGCCTGGTTGATGGTCGCCATGACCCCGTTGCGCATTAACTGCTTGATCACCTCGATGGGGCTGATCCCCAGCGCCTCGGCCAGCTGGCGCACGGTAATGGCAGGGGGGATCTCCACCGTTCGGGGGCGCTGGGCGGCCCCCTTGGAGGCCGAGGGGGGAACACGCTGCGGCGCCGTCATCCTACCCCTCCTTCGCCTGCACCCTTGCGCCGGTCAGATGGGTATCCATATAGGAGCGCAGGGCGTCCAGGGCTTGAGGGGGGACAGGGCCCCGCAAGGCATGCTCCAAACGCCCCCGCCTCTTCAGGACCACCTCCCAGCAGGAGGGGAGGGGGCACAGGTAGGTACCCCGCCCCGGGCGCTTCCCCGTGGGGTCCACCACCACCTCCCCGCCGGGCAGGCGGACGATGCGCACCATCTCCCTTTTGGGGTGCTTTCCCCCACATCCGACACAGGTCCGCTGGGGAACGTGGCGTCCGGCCATGGCCTACAGACCCTCCATCTCCTCCTCCACCTCCTCGGTGAAGCGGATGCGCCTCCCCTTCTTCCCCTTGCGCTCTTTCGCCTCCCCCCCAACCTTCCTCTGAGGGAGCAGGTCCTCGGCAAAGCGGATAGTAGAGGGCGACGGGGTGATCCGCGCCAGGGACCAGATATCCTCCTCCGGCTGGGGCTCCTGGGCCACGGGGGGTGGGGTCTCCGGCAGGGGGACCTCTGGTGGAGGCGGGGGCGCCTCCACAGGGGGAGGTGCGGCGGGCGGGGGGCCAGGAGAGACCTCGGCCGGCGCCTGGACCGCCACGGGTACCGCAGCAGGGGGGGGTGGGGGCGGAGGGGGAGGCGCTGGGGCCTCCTCCACGGCCGGGGCCGGCGGCGCCTGCCGGGCCTGCTGCTCTTCATACTCGGTGAGGCTGATGATCGCGATGTGCCACCCCGTCAGGCGGGCGGCCAGGCGGGCGTTCTGCCCCTCCTTGCCGATGGCCAGGGAGAGTTGCTTGTCGGGGACCACCACCGTGGCCCGCTTCGTCCCCGGCTGGAGGATCACCTGCACCACCTGGGCGGGGCTGAGGGCATTGGCGATCAAGACGGCAGGGTCGCGGTGCCATTGGATCACGTCCACCTTCTCGCCCTGCAGCTCCTTCATGATGCCCTGGACCCGGACCCCCCGGAGGCCGATACACGTGCCCACCGGGTCCAGCCGCTCCTGCCGGGCCGCCACCGCCACCTTGGACCGGGAGCCGGGCTCGCGGGCGATGGCGCAGATCTCCACGGTGCCGTTGGCGATCTCCGGGATATCCCGCTCGAAGAGGCGCTTCACCAGGCCGGGGTGGGAGCGGGAGACCACCAGGTCATACCCCTTGCCCCCCTTCTCCGAGACCCCTGCCTTCAGCAGATACACCTGGAGGGTCTGCCCCGGGAAATAGCGCTCGGTGGGGACCTGCTCCTCCTTGGGCAACACCGCCTCCGCCGAAGAGTCGAGACGGACGATCCAGTCCCCCTTCTCCATCCGCTCGACCCGGGCGGGGAGGATCTCCCCAACCCGGCCTGCATACTGGGCGACGATGTGCTGCCGCTCCGCCTCCCGCAGGCGCTGGAGGAGCACCTGCCGGAAGGTCTGGGCGGGGATACGCCCAGGGGCTACCGCCATGGCCTCCACCTCCAGCGTATCCCCTACCTTGGCGTTCGGATTGTACCCGCGGGCCTCCAGGAGGGAGATCTCCTTCTTGGGATCCGTGACCTTCTCCACCACCGTCCGGAGGGTGTAGACCTTCACATCCCCTGTCAGGGGGTTAAGGCGCACCGTGATATTGTACCCCTCCACCGCAGGGTCCTTGCGGAAAGCCGCCACCAGGGCGGCCTCCACGGCCGCCATCACCTTCTCCCTCGGCAGGTTGCGCTCTGCCGAGAGCTGGGTGACCGCCAACAGGAACTCGCTCTTCATTCTCCCACCCTCCCGCGACGCCCCAGGTAACAAAGAGAGTGGGTTGCAGCCCACTCCACTCCTCCATTACTATACCATCGCACCAGGCATGGTGCAAGGGCTGGTGGAGGGAGGAAGAAATGCCCTATACAACGGTAGACATCGAGGTCGGAGATGGGTGGGCGGTGGTGGCTCTGAACCGCCCGGAGCGCCTCAACGCCATCACCGCCGAGATGCAGAAGGAGATGGAGATGGCCCTGGCCGACCTCCAGGCCCAGGGGGTCCGGGCCCTAATCCTCACGGGGCGGGGACGGGGCTTCTGCTCCGGTGCCGATGTGTCGGGCCTCATGGCGGCCCGGGGGGAAACGGTCTTCTCCTCCCTTGCGGGGGGACCGGCCCAACGCCTGCGTCGCCCCTTGGGGTCCCTGGCAGCCCTCCTGTACCGTTTCCCCCGCCCCACCATCGCCGCCGTCAACGGCGTGGCGGCGGGGGCGGGCCTCTCCCTCGCCCTGGCGTGTGACATCCGCCTGGCGGCGGAGAGCGCCCGCTTCTCCGCCATCTTTGTGCGGCGGGGGGTGATGCCCGACTACGGCTGCACCTGGCTCCTCCCCCGCATCATCGGCCCCGCCAGGGCCTACGAGATGATGTACACGGGGCGGATGGTCTCGGCCGCCGAGGCGGAGAGGTGGGGACTGGTCAACCGGGTGGTGCCCGATGACCGCCTTCTGGACGAGGCCAAAGCCATGGCCGCCGAGCTGGCCAAAGGCGCCTCCCTGGCCCATGAGGCCCTCAAGTACGCCGCCCAAAGGGCCATGGAGGGCCGCCCCCTGGAGGAGAACCTCCTCTACGAGGCCTACGGCCAGGAGACCCTCTCCCAAACGGAGGACTACCAGGAGGGGATGCGCTCCTTCCAGGAGAAGCGGGAGCCCCTCTTCAAAGGCCGCTAGGGGGAAACGGCCTCCCGGCGCCGGCGCACGGCCTGGCGGATAAAGGCGACGATCTCCCCCGTGGAAGTGCCGGGGCCAAACACCGCGGCCACCCCCATGCCCAGGAGGGCCTCCTTGTCTTCGTCGGGGATAATACCCCCCACCACCACCACCACATCCTCCATCCCCCGCTCCCGCAGCCCCTGGAGGATAGGGGGGATCAGATCCATGTGGGCCCCGGAGAGGATGCTGAGCCCCACCACATCCACGTCCTCCTGGACCGCCGCCTCCACGATCATCTGGGGTGTCTGGCGGATGCCGGTGTAGATGACCTCCATGCCGGCATCCCGGAGGGCACGGGCCACCACCTTGGCCCCCCGGTCGTGCCCGTCCAGCCCCGGCTTGGCCACCAGCACTCGGATAGGCGGGGTCTGAACCACCCTCATCCCCTCTGCACCAATTCTATCAGCACCCCGCGGGTGGAACGGGGGTGGAGGAAGGCGATCCGCCCGGCCAGACCTGGGCGGGGCTCCTTATCGATGAGGACCACCCCCTGGGAGGCAAGGCGTCCCAGGGCGGCGGGGAGGTCGTCCACGAGGAAGGCCACGTGGTGCAGGGCCTCCCCCCGCTGGGCCACGAACCGCCCCACCCCCGTGGCGGGGTCCGTGGGCTGGATCAGCTCGAGACGCGTCCCCCCGGATAGGGGGATAAGACACGCCAGGACCTTCTGATCGGCCACCTCCTCAATGACCACCCCCTCCCCTATCCCGAAGAGCCCCTGGTAAAAGCGCAGCGCCTCCCGGATATCAGGGGTGGCGATGGCCACGTGGTCTATGGCACGGGCCAGGCAGGGGACGTCCATTGCCCCTACCTCCCCAGCAGGTGCCGGGCGATGATCAGGCGCTGGATCTCGCTGGTGCCCTCGTAAATGGCCAGCACCCGCGCATCCCGGTACAAGCGCTCCGCCAGGGTAGGACTGAAGTAGCCGTACCCCCCGTGGAACTGCACCGCCCTGTCGGCGCACCAGATGGCCGTCTCCGACGCCAGCCACTTGGCCATAGACGCCACGTGGGTGAAGGGCTGGCCGCTGTCGCACAGCATGGCCGCCTCCAGGGTGAGAAGGCGGCTCGCCTCCAGACGGGTGGCCATCTCCGCCAGGGTGAACTGGGTGTGCTGGAAGTCGGCCAGGCGTTGCCCAAAGGCCTGCCGCTGCTGCACATAGGCCAAGGCCGCCTCCAGGGCCGCCTGGCCGATCCCGACGCACTGGGCGGCGATGGCGATGCGGGAGGCGTCCAGGATAACCATGGCCTCCTTGAAACCCATCCCTTCCGGGCCCAGGCGGTTCTCCTCCGGCACCCATACCTCCTCCAGGTGCACAGTGCCGGTGTCCGACGCCCGCATGCCCATCTTGCCGTGGAGGGGGAGGGTGGCCAGGCCCTTGGCCCCCCTCTCCACCAGGAAGCAGGAGATCCCCTTGGCCCTCTTCGCCCTGTCGTGGGTGGCGAAGACCACAAACACGTCCGCCACGGTGGCGTTGGTGATGAAGGTCTTGGTGCCGCTCAGCACATACCCCCCGTCCCGCCAGGTGGCGGTGGTCTGGAGGGCGGCGGCATCGCTCCCCCCGCCCGGCTCCGTCAGGCAGAAGGCCCCCATGCGCTCCGCCCGCACCATCGGGGGGAGCAGACGCCTCTTCTGCTCCTCCCCGGCGAAGCGGTGGAGGGTCTGCATGGCCAGGGAGAGGTGGGCGATATAGGTGACGCTGGTGGCGGCGCAGGCGCGGGCGATCTCCTCCACCGCCACCGCCAGAGCCTTGGTGCTACCCCCGGAGCCCCCGTAGGCGGGGTCAACGGTCAGGCCCAGGAGGCCCAGGGCCGCCATGGCACGCATGTTCTCCCAGGGGAAACGGGGGTTGGCATCCAGGTCGGCGGCCCGGGGGACCACCTCCCGCTCGGCAAACTCCCGCACGCTCCGGCGCAGGAGGCGCTCCTCTTCCGTCAGCAGGATGTCGGCCATGGGCAACCCCCTAAAAGGTCTCGGGCTTGTACTCCCCAAACACCTTCCTGAAAACGTCACATATCTCCCCGATGGTGCAGTAGGCCTCGACACACTCCAGGATGACCGGCATGGTGTTCTCCTCGGAGCGGGCCACCTCCTCCAGGCGGGCCAAAAGGCGCTGGACGCGGGCGCTGTCCCGTCGGCGGCGCACCTCCTGGAGCCGTTCGATCTGCCGGCGCACTGCCTCGGGGGAGATGCGGAGGATGTCCTTGAGGGGTGGCTCCTCCACGGTGAAGCGGTTCACGCCCACGATGACCGCACGCCCCTCCTCCACCGCCTTCTGGAAGCGGTAGGCGGCCTCGTGGATCTCCCGCTGCTGGTACCCCTGGGTCAGGGCGGCGATGGCGCCCCCCATCGCCTCGATCCTCTCCAGGTAGCGCTGGGCCTCCTCCTCCAGGCGGGAGGTGAGCCACTCCACGTAGTAGGAGCCCCCCAAGGGGTCCACCACGTCGGCCACCCCACTCTCGTAGGCCAGGATCTGCTGGGTGCGGAGGCTGATGCGCACCGCCTCCTCGGTGGGGAGGGCCAGGGCCTCATCGTAGGAGTTCACGTGGAGGCTCTGGGTTCCCCCTAACACCGCCGCCAGGGCCTGGATGGTGCACCGGATGATGTTGTTCAGGGGCTGCTGGGCGGTGAGGGTCACCCCCGCCGTCTGGGTGTGGAAGCGCAGGAGCCACGACCGGGGGTCCTGGGCGCGGAAACGCTCCCGCATGATGCGCGCCCACATGCGCCGCGCCGCGCGGAACTTGGCCACCTCTTCCAGCAGGTTGTTGTGGGCGGCGAAGAAGAAGGAGAGACGGGGGGCGAACTCGTCCACCCGTAGACCGGCGGTGATGGCCGCCTGGACGTACTCGATGGCGTTGGCGAAGGTAAAGGCCAGCTCCTGGACCGCCGTCGCCCCCGCCTCCCGCATGTGGTACCCGCTGATGCTGATGGTGTTCCACTTGGGCATGTGGCGGGCGCAGTAGCGGAACAGGTCCACCACCAGGCGCATGGAGGGGCGGGGCGGGTAGATATACGTCCCCCGGGCGATGTACTCCTTGAGAATGTCGTTCTGCACCGTCCCGGCCAGGGCCTCGGGGGGCACCCCCTGCTGTTTGGCCACCGCAATGTAGAAGGCCAGGAGGATGGAGGCCGTGGCGTTGATGGTCATGGAGGTGCTGACCTTGTCCAGCGGGATGCCCTCCAGGAGCACCTCCATATCCCGGAGGGAGGCGATGGGGACCCCCACCTTGCCCACTTCCCCCACCGCCATGGGGTGGTCGGAGTCGTAGCCCATCTGGGTGGGGAGGTCAAAGGCGATGGAGAGGCCCGTCTGGCCCTGCTGGAGGAGGTAGCGGTAGCGGCGGTTGGACTCCTCGGCGGTGGCATAGCCCGCGTACTGGCGCATGGTCCACAGCCGCCCCCGGTACATGGTGGGGTGGATGCCCCGGGTGAAGGGGTACTGGCCGGGCATCCCCAGGTGACGTCCCTCCTCGAAACCTATGGCCGCCAGGTCAGCCGCGGTGTAGACCGTCTTCAGGGGGATGCCCGAGGGGGTGGTCACCTCACCCTGGGGGGATGCATCCTGCCCCGGACGCTCCCTCGGCGCCGCCATGGGAAGCCTCCCCGCTCAACCTCGCCTTTAGTGTACGGAAGGGGGCGGGACATGTCAAAGGAAAGGCCCTACAATAGTTCCCAGAGACCTTGGGAAGGGGGGAGGCGGTCTTCCATGGCCCTCATCGTCCAGAAGTATGGGGGCACCTCCCTGGCCAACGCCGAGAGGATCCGCCACGTGGCCCGACGCCTGGGGGCCGCGAAGGAGCGGGGGGACCAGGTGGTGGCCGTCTGCTCGGCCATGGGGGACACCACCGACGACCTGATCCGCCTGGCGTACACCGTCAGCCCCAACCCCGACCCCCGGGAGCTGGACCTCCTCCTCTCCACGGGGGAGATCGTGGCGTGCACCCTGGTGGCCATGGCCCTGAAGAGCATGGGATACCCTGCGGTGAGCCTCACGGGGTTCCAGGCGGGCATCCGCACCGAGCGGCTGTACGGCAAGGCCCGCATCGCCCACGTGGACCCCCAGCGTATCCACCGGGAGCTCCAGGAGGGGAAGATCGTCATCGTGGCGGGGTTTCAGGGGTTCACCGACGACATGGACATCACCACCCTGGGAAGGGGGGGCTCGGACACCACCGCCGTCGCCCTGGCGGTGGCCCTAGGGGCCCAGCGGTGCGAGATCTACACCGATGTGGAGGGCATCTACACCGCCGACCCCCGGGTTGTCCCCGAGGCCCGCAAGGTGCCGGAGATCGACTACGAGGAGATGCTGGAGCTGGCCGCCTCCGGCGCTAAGATGCAACCCCGGGCCATCGAGCTGGCGGCCCTCTATGGGATCCCCGTTCTGGTGGCCAGCTCCTTCACCGACGCCCCCGGTACCCTGATCCATGGAGGGGTGAGCATGGAGCTGCGCGAACGTGTGCGTGGGGTGGCCTCCGACAGCAACGTGGCCAAGATCACCGTCCTGGGGGTGCCCGACCGCCCGGGGATCGCCGCGGCCCTCTTTGAACCCCTGGCGGCGGTGGGGATCAGCGTGGACGTGATCGTGCAGAACGCCTCGGTGGACGGGCTGACGGACGTGAGCTTCACCGTGGCCCGCGCCGACCTGCCCAAAGCCCTGGAGGTGGTGTCCCCCGTCGCCCACCGCATCGGCGCCCGGGGGGTCCACAGCGACACCCGGTTGGCCAAGGTGAGCGTTGTGGGGACGGGGATGCAGTACGCCCCCGGCTACGCCGCCCGCATGTTCCGCGCCCTGGCCGACGCGGGGATCAACATCGAGATGATCACCACCTCGGAGATCCGCATCACCTGCATCGTGCGGGAGGACAGGGTCAAAGAGGCGGTGCGGGTGCTGCACAGGGCCTTCCGCCTGGACGAGGGGCCGTAAGTGGTCTCCCATGGACAGGACGGCCCTCCTGGCGGCCGCGGTGTTGGCGGCGACCTATGTGGGGGTCATCTTCACGCGGCTGCCCCGGATGAACCTGGCCGCCCGGCGGCCGCCCTCACAGGGGCGGTCCTCATGATCGTCCTGGGGGTCCTGACCTTTGACCAGGCGCCCAGGCCATTGATGTCCACACTATCGCCCTCCTGCTGGGGATGATGTTCCTGGCGGGGGTCCTCCAGCGGGCGGGGTTCTTCACCCTCCTGGCCGGGTATACCCTGAGCCTGGGCTCCACCCCCCTGCGCCTCCTGGGTGTGGTCATCGCCGTCACCGCCGTCGGGAGCGCCTTCCTGGTCAACGACGTCGTGGTGCTCCTGTTCACGCCGGTGGTGGTCCAGGCGGCCCGCCTGCTGGGGGTCAACCCTGTCCCCTACCTGATCGCCGAGGCCATGGCCTCCAACATCGGCTCCACCGCCACCATCGTGGGCAACCCCCAGAACATGCTCATCGGGGTGGCGTCGGGGATCCCCTTCGGGCGCTTCTTCGCCCTCCTGGCTCCTATAGCGGTGCTGGGGGGGCTGGTGCTCTTCTTCACCGTGTGGGGCTTCTACCGACGGCACCTCCGCTCCCCCGCAGGGGCCGATGCCGTCGCCGGGCGGTCACTGGCGGTGGCGGCGGGGCATGCCCTCCCCGCCGAGGCGCACCGCCTCCTCTGGCGCACCACCCCCGTCCTCCTGGGCACGGTGGCGGGCTTCTTCCTCTCCACCCCCCTGGGGATCGGGGTGCACACCGTGGCCCTGGTGGGGGGAACGGTCGCCATCCTCGTCGGCGGCGTCCGCCCCTCCGAGGTGATGCGGACGGTGGACTGGACCCTCCTGGTCTTCTTCGCCGGCCTCTTCGTGGTCATCGGCGGGGCTCAGCGGGCAGGGCTGCTGGACGTCTTCCTGGAGCGTCTCTCCCTGACGCCGGGCATCGCCGGCATCGTCTCGATCCACGTGGTCAGCGCCATCGCCTCCCAGGTGGTGAGCAACGTGCCCCTGACCATGCTGGCCATCCCCCTCCTGCGCCCCGCGGGGAGCGACCTCCTCTGGCTCTCCCTGGCGGCGGGCTCCACCCTGGGGGGCAACGCCACCCTCATCGGGGCGGTGGCCAACATCATCGTGGTGGAGGTGGCGGCGCGGGATGGGGTGATGGTGGGGTGGTGGGAGTTCACCCGGGTGGGGCTGGTGGTGACCTCTCTTACCCTGGCGCTGTCCATGGGGGTTCTGGCCCTGGAGTGGCGCCTCGGCCTGGTGGGGTAGGAGCAGGGGATCACCCCGGGCGTGTACCGGATCCCCAGGACAACGGGGGGCGAGGGTGTACGCCCACCGGGCGGACACCCTCCTTACCCCACAGGGCAATCCGGCGCCCCGGGCCCGTCCCCTCTCCGGCTGGCCCCGGCCTGTGGTCAACGGGTCCCTGAAGGGGCTGTAACAAAAGGGCAAAACCCCTGAAACCCCCCCGCAACAGCCGGAGAGGACCATCATTTGTGAAAACCATCCCAAAGGGAGGAGGTGCCCATGGTGTCGGGGTTTTCCCCGGTGGCCGCGCCGTCCTGGCATGGGGCGGAGGTGAACCCTGGGGACACGGCGTGGCTGTTGGTATCGGCGGCCCTGGTCCTCCTGATGACGCCGGGCCTGGCCTTCTTCTACGGGGGGCTGGTGGGGCGTTCCAACGTCCTCTCCACCATCATGCACAGCTTCATCACCATCTGCCTGGTCAGCGTGACGTGGGTGCTGTGGGGGTATTCCCTGGCCTTCGGCCCTGACAGAGGGGGGGTCATTGGGGGGCTGGAATGGGTGGGGCTCCGGGGGGTAGGGGGGGAGCCCCATCCGGAGTATGGGGCCACCATCCCCCACCAGGCCTTCATGGCGTTCCAGTTGATGTTTGCCATCATCACCCCCGCCCTGATCACCGGGGCCATGGCGGAGCGGGTGCGGTTCAAGGCGTTCCTCCTCTTCATCGTCCTGTGGTCCACCCTGGTGTACGCCCCCCTTGCCCACTGGGTCTGGGGGATAGGGGGGTGGATGCGCACCCTGGGGGCTTTGGACTTTGCGGGGGGTATGGTGGTGCACATCTCCTCGGGGGTTTCGGCCCTGGTGGCAGCCCTGGTGCTGGGGCCGCGCCGGGGGTATGGTAAGGAGGCGAAGGAGCCCCACAACGTGCCCTTTGTGGTGTTGGGGACAGCCCTCCTCTGGTTCGGGTGGTTCGGCTTCAACGCGGGGAGCGCTGTGTCCGCCGGCTCCCTGGCGGCCAACGCCTTTGTGGTCACCAACACCGCCGCCGCCATGGCCGCCCTCTCCTGGATGACCATGGGCTGGTGGCTGGGGGGTACCCCGAGCATCGTGGGGGCGGCCTCGGGGGCGATAGCGGGGCTGGTGGCCATTACCCCCGCCTCGGGCTTCGTGGGGCCCATGCCCGCCGTCCTCATCGGCCTGGTGGCGGGGGCCCTCTGCTACCTGGCCGCCCGGTGGCGGGCCACATGGAAGGGGGTGGACGACGCCCTGGATGTGTGGGCGGTGCACGGGGTTGGGGGCACGTGGGGGGCTATCGCCACAGGCCTCTTCGCCAGCACCGTCGTCAACCCTGCGGGGGCCGACGGGTTGGTGTTCGGCAACCCGGCCCTCCTGGGCAAACAGGTCATCGCCGTGGCCGCCACCTGGGCCTTTGCCGCGGGCATGACCTTCGTTATCCTGAAGGTGCTGGACCGCCTCATCGGGCTCCGGGTGTCGCCCCAGGAGGAAGAGGTGGGCCTCGACCTCACCCAGCATGGGGAGGCCGCCTACAAGTTGCAATAAAGGGGGCAGAGGGATGAAGAAGATCGAAGCCATTATCCGCCCCGAGCGCCTGGAGAGGGTGAAAGACGCCCTGGCCGCCGCCGGCTTCTCCGGTTTGAACGTGGTCCACGTCACCGGCCGGGGTGTCCAGAGGGGCGTGGTCTACCAGGGCCGAGGGGGGGAGCGCTACGTGGTGGACATGCTCCCCAAGGTGAAGGTGGAGCTGGTGGTGCCCGACAGCGCCGTGGAGGAGGTGGTGCAGGTGATCCTCCAGAACGCCCGCACCGGCAACATCGGGGATGGGAAGATCTTCGTCATCCCCATCGAGGACGCCATCCGCGTCCGCACGGGGGAGAGAGGCGACCGGGCCCTCTAGACCCCAGGGCCGTTACCCCCCTGTAGCACCCCCGTAATACCCCTGAAACACCCTCCTCCCTACCCTGTAAGAGGAGGCCCACAGTCTATCCGGAGGGAGAGATGAGCGTGGAGACAGTCGTCAGCCTGCTGACCTTCCTGGTCCTCGTGGGGGCGTGGCTCGCCCTCCCCATCCGCCTGCGCCGGACCCCGGGGTAACCCCCCTGTAACAGACCTGTAACCCGCCCGTAACAGGGGGCTGGCCCAGAATGTGAAAGAGGGAACAAAGGGGGTTGCCATGAGCGATGAGAAGGTAGGGCGGCCGAGCACGGCAGCGGAGGTGATCCGTTTTGCCCGGGAGAGGGGGGTGAAGATGGTGGACCTGAAGTTCTGCGACCTCCCGGGCACACTGCAGCACCTGACCATCCCTGTAGAGGAGTTGACGGAGGAGCTGTTCACCGAGGGGACGGGGTTCGATGGCTCCAGCATCCGGGGTTTCCAGGCGATCCATGAGAGCGACATGCTCCTGGTCCCCGACCCCACCACAGCGGCCATCGACCCCTTTATGGAGGTCCCCACCCTGTCCCTCCTGTGCAACGTGGTGGACCCCCATGGCGGGGGGTGGAACCGGCCCTCCCCCTACAGCCGTGACCCTCGCTATGTGGCCCAAAAGGCGGAGGCGTACCTGAAGCGCACCGGCATCGCCGACACCAGCTACTGGGGGCCGGAGCTGGAGTTCTTCATCTTCGACAGCGTGCGGTTCGACCAGAACGCCCACTCCGGCTTCTATGAGATCGAGTCGGATGAGGGGATCTGGAACAGCGGCAAGGAGCGGGACCTGCGGGGCAACCTGAACCTGGCCTACCGCCCCCGGTACAAGGAGGGCTACTTCCCCGCTCCCCCCACCGACACCTTCCAGGACCTCCGCTCGGAGATCGCCCTGCACCTGGCGGGCTTCGGAATCCGTCTGGAGAAACACCACCACGAGGTGGCCACGGCGGGGCAGGGGGAGATCGACTTCCGTTACGACACCCTGGTGCGGACGGCCGACAACGTGATGATCTACAAGTACGTGGTGAAGAACGCGGCGCGCGCCCGGGGGAAGGTAGCCACCTTCATGCCCAAGCCCCTCTTCGGGGACAACGGGTCGGGCATGCACACCCACCAGTCCCTCTGGCGCAACGGCGTTAACCTCTTCGCCGGGGAGGGGTATGCGGGCCTGTCCCAGGTGGCCCTCTGGTACATCGGGGGCCTGCTGCACCACGCCCCCGCCCTCCTGGCCCTCTGCGCCCCCACCACCAACTCCTACCGGCGCCTGGTGCCCGGCTTCGAGGCCCCCGTGAACCTGGTCTACTCCATGCGCAACCGGAGCGCCTGCGCCCGCATCCCCGTCTACTACGACAAGCCCGAGGCCAAGAGGGTGGAGTTCCGGTGTCCCGACCCCTCCTGCAACCCCTACCTGGCCTTCGCCGCCATGCTGATGGCGGGGCTGGACGGCATCCGCCGGCGCATCGACCCCGGGGAGCCGGTGGACAAGGACATCTACGCCCTTTCCCCCGAGGAGGCGGCCAGGATCCGCCAGGTGCCGGGGAGCTTAGAGGAGGCCCTGCGGGCCCTGGAGAAGGACCACGCCTTCCTCCTGGAAGGGGGCGTCTTCACCGAGGACCTCCTGGAGACGTGGATCCGCTACAAGCGGGAGCGGGAGGTGGACCCCGTCCGCCTGCGCCCCCACCCCTACGAGTTCTACCTGTACCTGGACGTCTAGGACGCCGCCGGGACCCACGGGACGCCCCGCCCCTTGACAGGGGGCGGGGCGTTGGTGATAGGATAAGAGGGCTTGTTCATGGTTTCACAACACGTGGTGAGGGGGGAGAGGGGATGGTGCCCGCCCGGAACGAGGAGGCTGTGCAGTACGTGCTCCGCCAGGCCAGGGAGCACGACATCAAGTTCATCCGCCTCTGGTTCACCGACATCCTGGGCCACCTGAAGGGGATGGCCATCACGGTGGAGGAGCTGGAGGACGCCCTCACCCGGGGGGTGGGGTTCGACGGCTCCGCCATTGAGGGGTTCGCCCGGGTGGACGAGTCGGACATGATCGCGATGCCCGACCCCACCACCTTCCGCCTCCTCCCCTGGCGGCCCCGGGAGAAGGGGGTGGCCCGCCTCTTCTGCGACATCCTCACCCCCGATGGGAGGCCCTTTGAGGGGGACCCCCGCTACGTCCTCAAGCGCAACCTGGAGCGGGCCGCCCGCCTGGGGTACACCTTCTACGTGGGCCCCGAGCTGGAATACTTCTACCTGACCTCCAGCGAACACCCCGAGCCCCTGGACCAGGGGGGGTATTTTGAGCAGACCCCCGCCGACGAGGCCACGGACCTGCGCCGGGAGACGGTGCTCATCCTGGCGGAGATGGGTATCCCCGTGAAGCACTCCCACCACGAAGGGGCGCCCGGCCAGCACGAGATCGACTTCCAGTACACCGACGCCCTCACCATGGCCGACAACGTGATGACCGCCCGGCTGGTCATCAAGGAGGTGGCCCTCAAGCACGGGGTGTACGCCACCTTTATGCCCAAGCCCATCTACGGCGTCAACGGCTCGGGCATGCACACCAACGTCTCCCTCTTCCGGGGGGCCCGCAACGCCTTCTACGACCCCCACGACCCCCTCAAGCTCTCCCCCCTGGCCAGGCTCTTCACCGCCGGCCTCCTCCGCCACGCCCGGGAGATCACCCTGGTGACCAACCAGTGGGTCAACTCCTATAAGCGCCTGGTGCCGGGGCACGAGGCCCCCATGTACATCACCTGGGCCCCCATCAACCGGTCGGACCTCATCCGCATCCCCGCCTTCAAAGGGCGGGAGGACGCGGTGCGCATCGAGTACCGCGCCCCCGACCCCGCCTGCAACCCCTACCTGGCCTTCGCCGTCATCCTGGCCGCCGGCCTGGAGGGGATCGAGAAGGAGTACCCCCTCCCTCCCCCCGTGGAGGAGAACGTCTTCGCCCTCTCCGAGGCGGAACGGCAAGCCCGGGGGATCCTCCCCCTCCCCACCAGCCTGTGGGAGGCCATCCAGGAGGCCTCCCGGAGCGAGCTCCTGCGCAAAGCCCTGGGGGAGCACGTCTTCACCAGCCTCCTCCGCAACAAGATGATCGAGTGGGAGCGCTTCCGCTCCCAGGTAACGGAGTACGAGATCAAGCGCTACCTCCCCCTCCTCTAGAGGGAGACTAACTATGGACCCCCTCACCCCTATGGAAGTCCACAAGCAGACTTGTATCCAGCGGCAGAACGTTGGGGACGAGATCAAGGAGGGCGCCGTGGCCACGTCGACCACCCCACCCCTGTACAACCCCGGGCATGAGCGCGCCGCCTGCGGTGTCGGGTTCATAGCCCATATAGAGGGGAAGAGGTCCCACGCCCTGGTGCAGAGCGCCCTCCGGGCGGTGGTGAACCTCACCCACCGGGGGGCTGTCTCGGCCGACGGCAAGTCGGGGGATGGGGCGGGCCTGCTGACCCAGATCCCCCTCCCCCTCTTCCGGAAGGTCCTTGGGGGGGTGGGCTTGCGGGTGGAGCGGGAAGGGGACCTGGCGGTGGGGATGTTCTTCCTGCCCCAGGGGGTGGAGGCGTCCCGGGCAGCCCGTCATCTCGTGGAGGAGTGCCTCCAGGGGGTGGGCCTCTCGGTGGCCCTGTGGCGGCCCGTCCCCACCGACCCCACAGCCCTGGGGGCCAAGGCCCTGGCCACCAAACCCGACATCTGGCAGGCCCTGGTGCTCCGCCCCCAGGGGATGGACCCCACGACCTTCGCCCGCTCCCTCTATCTGGCCCGGAAGGACGCGGAGCGCCTTGCCCCCCGGCGGGGGTTGGAGGGGTTCTACGTCCCCTCCCTCTCCCCCCATACCATCGTCTACAAGGGACTGATGGTGGCCCCCCAGCTGGACCGGTTCTACCTGGACCTGCAGGACCCCGACTACCAGAGCGCCCTGGCCGTCTTCCACCAGCGCTACAGCACCAACACCTTCCCCAGCTGGGTCCTGGCCCAGCCCTTCCGCTTCCTGGCCCACAACGGGGAGATCAACACCCTCCTGGGCAACCGCAACTGGGTCCGGGCCAAAGAACCGGAGCTGACCTCCCGGGTGTGGGGCAAGGAGGTCCACCGCCTCCTCCCCCTGATCCAGCCCGGCGGCTCCGACTCGGCCAACCTGGACAACGTGCTGGAGGCCCTGGTCCTCTCCGGCCGGGACCTCCTCCACGCCGTGGCCATGCTGGTGCCCGAGGCGTGGGAGAACATGCCCCACCTGGACCCCCACTGGCGTGCCTTCTACCAGTACCACGCCTGCCTGATGGAGCCGTGGGACGGCCCCGCCGCCCTCGCCTTCACCGACGGCACCATTGTGGGGGCGGCCCTCGACCGGAACGGCCTCCGCCCCGCCCGCTACCTGGTGACCTACGACGGACTGGTGGTCTTGGCGTCGGAGGTGGGGGTCCTGGACATCCCCGAGGAGTCCGTTGTGGAGAAGGGGCGTCTGGGGCCGGGGCAGATGCTGGCCGTGGACACCGCCTCCCACCGCCTCCTGAAGAACCAGGAGGTCAAGGACACCCTGGCCCGCCGCCGCCCCTACGGGGAGTGGGTGAAACGCTTTATGATCTCCCTGTCGGATGTCGTCAAGGAGGCGGGGGTGACCCCCTCCCCTCCCCCGCGCCCCGACCTGCGCCTGGAGCGGGCCTTCGGCTACACCAGCGAGGAGGTCGCCCTGGTGCTGGAGCCCATGGCCGCCTCCGCCCAGGAGCCGGTGGGCTCCATGGGCGACGACACGCCCCTGGCCGTCCTCTCCACCAAACCCCGCCTCCTCTACTCCTACTTCAAGCAGAAGTTCGCCCAGGTGACCAACCCCCCCATTGACCCCCTGCGGGAGCACATCGTGATGGCCCTCTATACGTACCTGGGCCCCCGCCGGAGCTTCCTGGAGGAGGAGCCCGAGGCGGCCCACCTCCTCTTCCACCCCACCCCTATCCTCCTCGACCACGAGGTGGAGGCCCTGCGCCACCACCCCGACCCCCCCTTCCGCGCCACCACCATCCCCTGCCTCTTCCCGGTACGGGCGGGCCCCCAGGGCCTGGAGCCCGCCCTCCGGGAGGTGTGCCGCCGCGCCCTGGAGGCGGTGGACGCCGGCGCCTCGATCCTCATCCTCTCGGACAAGGGTGTGGACCCGGAGCACGCCCCTATCCCCATGCTCCTGGCCGTGGGGGCGGTCCACCACGAGCTCATCCGCCAGGGGCGGCGGATGCGCTGCTCCCTCGTGGTGGAGTCGGGGGAGCCCCGGGAGATGCACCACATCGCCTGCCTGCTGGGGTATGGGGCTCAGGCGGTGAACCCCTACCTGGCCTTCCGCTCCCTCCGCCACATCGTGGAAGAGGCCCATACCCCCTACCCCGACCTCACCATGGACAAGGCGGTGCAGAACTACAAGAAGACCCTGGAGAAGCAGATCCTGAAAATTATGTCCAAGATGGGGATCAGCACCCTGGCCTCCTACTGTGGCGCCCAGATCTTCGAGGCCATCGGCGTCGGCCGGGAGGTGGTGGAGCTCTGCTTCACCGGCACCGAGAGCCAGGTAGGGGGCGTGGGCTTCGGGGAGATCGCCGCCGAGGTGTTGGAGCGGCACCGGCGCGCCTATGGGGAGGAAGCCCGCCTCCTGGACGACCCCGGCTACTACCGCTTCCGGAGGGGGGGCGAGGTGCACGGGTACAACCCCTTCATGGTGCGGGCCCTCCACAAGGTGAGCATGGACGGCCTCCCCAACGCCTACCAGGAGTTCCTCAAAGAGGTCCGGTCCCTCCCCCCCATCGCCCTCCGGGACCTCCTGACCTTCCGCCCCCTGGGGGAGCCGGTGCCCCTGGAGGAGGTGGAGCCGGCCAGCGAGATCGTGAAGCGCTTCGCCACCGCCTCCATGTCCCTGGGGGCCCTTTCCCCCGAGGCCCACGAGGTATTGGCCATCGCCACCAACCGTATCGGGGCCAAGGCCAACACCGGGGAAGGGGGGGAGGACCCCCGGCGCTTCCGGGAGCGGCGCAACGGGGACAACCCCAACTGCGCCGTCAAGCAGGTGGCCTCGGGGCGCTTTGGGGTGACGCCCGAATACCTGGCCATGGCGGAGGAGCTGGAGATCAAGATGGCCCAGGGCTCCAAGCCCGGGGAAGGGGGACAGCTCCCCGGCCACAAGGTGGTGGCCCACATCGCCGCCATCCGCCACACCCAGGTGGGGGTGCCCCTCATCTCCCCCCCACCGCATCACGACATCTACTCCATCGAGGACCTGGCGCAGCTGATCTACGACCTGAAGGTGGCGAACCCCCGTGCCAAGGTGGCGGTGAAGCTGGTGGCGGAGGCGGGGGTGGGGACCATCGCCGCCGGCGTGGCCAAGGCCTATGCCGACATCATCCACATCTCCGGCCACGAAGGGGGGACAGGGGCCTCCCCCCTCTCCTCCATTAAGAACGCCGGCTCCCCCTGGGAGCTGGGGGTGGCGGAGACCCAGCAGGTGCTGGTGCTGAACGACCTGCGGGGGCGGGTCCGCCTGCGCACCGACGGGATGATGCGCACCGGGAAGGACGTGGTCACCGCCGCCCTCCTGGGGGCCGAGGAGTACGCCTTCGGCACCGCCGCCCTTATCGCCATCGGCTGCCAGATGGCCCGCCAGTGCCACCTGAACACCTGCCCTGTGGGCGTCGCCACCCAGGACCCCAAGCTGCGGGCCAAGTTCAAGGGGCAGCCGGAGCACCTCATCCGCTACTTCTTCGCCGTGGCCGAGGAGGTGCGCCAGACCCTGGCCCGCATGGGGGCCCGGCGGCTGGAGGAGATCATCGGTCGGGCCGACCTCCTGGTCCCCGCCATCCCCCCGGACCACCCCAAGGCCCGCACCCTTGACCTCACCCCCGTGACCGCCGTGGCGGACCCCACCTTCACCCGGCCCCGCTTCTGCGTCCAGGAGCGCAACGACCGCCCCGAGCCGGTCTTCGACGACACCCTCCTGCCCCTCCTGCACGAGGCCCTGGAGGGCCGCGCCTCGGTGCGCCTGGAGCTTCCCATCCGCAACGTCCACCGGACCGTCGGTGGACGCATCGCCGGGGAGATCGCATACCGCTATGGGGACAAGGGGCTCCCCGAGGGGGTCCGCATCGAGCTGGTCTTCCGGGGGTCAGCCGGTCAGTCCTTCGGGGCCTGGTGCATCAACGGCCTCCGCCTCGTCCTGTACGGAGAGGCCAACGACTATGTGGGGAAAGGGATGCACGGGGGGGAGATCGTCCTCCGCCCCCCTGAGGGCGCCCCCTATCTGCCCCACGAGAACGTCATCTGCGGCAACACGGTGCTGTACGGGGCCACAGGGGGCTTCTTCTTCGCCGCCGGCCGCGCGGGGGAGCGCTTCGCCGTCCGCAACTCGGGCGCCTGGGCGGTGGTGGAAGGGACCGGCGACCACTGCTGCGAGTACATGACGGGCGGGGTGGTGGTGGTCCTAGGGCCCACCGGCCGCAACTTCGGCGCCGGCATGTCCGGGGGCATCGCCTTTGTCCTGGATGAGGCGGGCGCCCTGGAGCGCAACCTGAACCCCGAGATGGTGCAGATGGAGCCGGTGACAGACCCCCAGGACATAGAGCTCCTCCTCTTCCTGATCCAGCGCCACGTGGCGGAAACGGATAGCCTCAAGGGGAAGGAGGTGCTGGCCCGCTGGGACGCCTTCCTCCCCCTCTTCTGGAAGGTGAGCGCCAAGCCCACCGTGGCGCCCCCTCCCCCACGGGAGGAGCTGCGCCGGCGCCGGGATGCCCTCCTGGCCGCCAAGGCCCGCCCCTAGGACCGGTGCCTAAACCGAGGCGACACCCCCTTACCCCGTGCTATCCCCCCCTGCACGGGCTACGATAGGGGGTAAGGGGGAAGGGGGTAAGGGTGAGCCATCGCCCCGCCGCCGTCGCGGCCCTCCCCACGCGCACCCTGGCCACGGTGCTGGTGCTGGCCCTGGGGTGGGTGTTCCTGTACCTGGACCGCACCACCCTGTACCCCCTCCTCCCCGTCATCGGGGCCGAGTTCCGCCTTTCCGGCGTCCAGCAAGGGGCCATCGCCAGCCTCTACTTCCTCGTCTATGTGGCGATGCAGGTGCCCTCCGGGCTCCTGGGGGACCGCTTCGGCCTCAAGAGGGTGCTCATGGTTATGTATACGCTGGCGGGCCTGGGGGTGGTGGGGGTGGGGCTTTTGGCCCGCTCTTACCCCCTCCTCCTCCTGTTCGTCGCCGTCCACGCCGTGGGGGCGGGGTCCTATTATTCCACCTCCTACGGGATCACCGTCAGCAGCGTGTCCCCCCAGCGGCGGGGCCTCGCCAGCGCCATCGTCACCGTGGGGATGGCGTCGGGGATGGCCCTGGGGCTGGCCTTGCCGGGGGTCCTGTACGACCTGTTGGGCTCGTGGCGGGCGCCCTTCCTGCTCCTGGGCCTCTGCACCCTGGGGATGGTCCCCCTCTTCGCCATGGGGGTATCGGGGCGTGGCGTGGGAGGCGGGGGGCAGGGCGAGATAGGACGCCTCCTGCGCCACCGGGGGCTGCTCCTCCTGGGCCTTGCCGCCTTCCTCATCCTCTGGAGCCAGTGGACGGTCCTCACCTGGGCCCCCAGCTTCCTCTACCGGGAACGGGGGCTGGACATCCGCCAGGCGGGGCTGTACACCGCCGTCGTGGCCGCCCCCGGGGTGCTCGGGGCCTTGCTGTGGGGACGCCTGTCGGACAGGGTGGGGCGGCGCCGCCTTCTGGGCCTCCTCCTGCCCTTTACCCTCCTCTGCCTCCTGGGGATAGCCTTCGCCCGGCAGAAGGCCCTGCTCCTCCTGAGCCTTGGGGGCTTTGGCCTCACCGGGGCCCTCGCCCTGAACCCCCTCTTCGTCGCCTGGGTGGGGGATATGGCCTTGCGCCAGGGGAGGGGTGGGGTGGGAACGGCCATCGCCGTCATTAACGCCCTGGCGGTGGGGAGCTCCATCGTCGCCCCCGTGGTGAGCGGCCGCATCCTTGACGTCACCGGCTCCCTGGCAGGGGCCTTCCTCCTCAGCGGGGCGTGCGTAGGGATGGGGTGGGCCCTCCTCTGGGCCGTACCGGAGGGGGCGCCGCCGTTGACCGCCCCGCGGGCCCCCCCTAAGATGGTCTCGGGGAGGGGCAATGCGCCCATGGCCTGAGGTGCGCCCCGTACGCCGCACCTTCTTCGGGGCGCCCGCGTGCGACGATATAGAACGCCTGGACGCCCAGGTGGCCCTGCTGGGCGTCCCCTTCGACCAGGGGACCACCAACCGCCCCGGCGCCCGCTTCGGCCCCAACGCCCTCCGGGACGTCCGGGTCTATGAGTACTTCAGCCCCTTCGAGCCCGACCCCCAACCCGCAGGGGGCCTGTACGACGTGGACCTGGACAGGGAAGTGCTGAAAGGGGTGCGGATGGCGGACCTGGGGGATATCAACGTGGCGCCCGCCAACGTGGACCTGGCCTTTGAGCGCCTCACCCGCACCGTGGGGCGACTGGTGGAGAAGGGGGTGCTGCCGGTGGTCATCGGGGGCGACCACACCATCACTTTCCCCGTTGTCCGCGCCCTCCACCGCTTCTCCCCCCTGGGCATCATCCACCTGGACGCCCACCTGGACTACACCCACGACTACCAGGGTGTCCTCTACTACCACGGGAGCCCCCTACGCCGCTGCGCGGAGCTCCCCTTTGTGGGCCCCATCAGCCACATCGGCATCCGGTCGGTGCGCCGCGCACCCCTGGAGGAGGCCCGCCGGCGGGGCAACCTGGTCCTCTCCGCCGACCGCTTCCGGCGGCTCGGCCCCCAGCAGGCCGCCGCCCTTATCCCCCCCTCCCCCTTCCTGTACATCACCCTGGACATCGACGTCCTGGACCCCACGGTGGCGCCCGGCACGGGGACCCCCGTGGTGGGAGGCCTCACCTACCTGGAGGTACGGGACTTCCTCCGGGCGGTGGTGTCGAAGGGGAAAGTAGTCGGGGTGGACCTCGTCGAGGTGGCCCCCGAATACGACCACGCCCAGGTCACGGCCCTGGGAGCCGCCCAGCTCCTGGTGGACCTCCTGGCCGCCCTCTTTCCCCCTGACCCCAGATAGGAGGCCCCGATGTCCTTGCGCAGCACCTGGCGTCCCCAGAGGGACGAGGTGGTCGCCCGCCACGGGGTCGTGGCTACCAAAGACCCCCTGGCCACCCGGGTGGGTATAGAGGTCCTCCGCCAGGGGGGCAACGCCGTGGACGCCGCCGTGGCGGTGGGCTTCTGCCTCGCCGTGGTGGAGCCGATGATGAGCTGTCTGGCCGGCGCGGGGTACATGCTCATCGCCATCCCCTCTCGGGGGGAGGAGGTGGTGATCGACTACTCCCCCCGGGCCCCTATGGCGGCGCGGCCCGACATGTACCGTGTCCTGGGCGAGGCCTCCGCCCCCATCGGCCTCTACCAGGTGGAGGGGAGGGCCAACGAGGTGGGCTACCTCTCCATCGCCGTCCCCGGGACGGTGGCCGGCCTCTGCCTGGCCCACCGCCTGTACGGGTCCCTCCCCCTCTCCTTCCTCCTGGAGCCGGCCATCCACTACGCCTGGCACGGCTTCGAGGTGCACTGGTACCTGGCCCTCTGTATCAGCAACGCCATGGCCGACCTCCGCCTCTTCCCCGCCACGGCGGAGGTCTTCCTCCCCGGGGGCCGTCCCCCCAGCAGTACCCTCGAGGCCCGGGAACGCCTCGTCCAGCGGGACCTGGCGGAGGTGCTAAAGGCCATCGCCCGGGAAGGGCCCGACGCCTTCTATAAGGGGGATATCGCCGCCGCGGTGGAGGAGGACATGCGGGCCCATGGGGGCCTCCTCACCCGGGCCGACCTGGCCGCCTACCGGGCGGTGGCGCGTCCCCCCCTCCGCCTCCCGTGGCGCCACGTCCAAGTGCTGGCCCCGTGGGGGGCCACCGGGGCCGTCACCGTCCTCCAGACCCTGAACATCCTGGAGGCCTTCCCCCTCCGGGAGATAGGCCACAACACCCCCGACTACCTCCACCTCTACGCCGAGGCCTCGGGCCACGCCTTCGCCGACCGGTACGCCCACCTGGGGGACCCGGAGGCGGGGCCGGTCCCCCTGCACGCCCTCCTGGCCAAGGAATATGCCCGCCCCATCGCCCAGACCCTCCGCCCCGACCGCACCTCCCTCCCCCCCCTTGCGGGGAGGACGCCCTGGGGCTACTACGAGGGCCGCCCCCTCCACAACCCCTGGCCCTTTGCGGGACCCGCCGGGGGCGAGTGCACCACCCACTTCTGCGTGGTGGACAAGGAACGCACCGTGGTCTCCTGCACCCAGACGGCCACCAGCCTCTTCGGCTCCAAGGTGGTCACCAAGGGCACGGGCATCCTCTGGAACAACGCCATGCTCTGGTTCAACCCCAAACCGGGGACGCCCAACTCCATCGCCCCCGGCAAACGCCCCCTGGTCAACATGGCCCCCCTCCTGGCCACCCAGGAGGGGCGCCCCCTGCTGGCCCTGGGCGCCCCCGGCGGGCGGCGGATCATCGACTGCAACACCCAGGTCTTCCTGAACATGGTGGCCTTCGACATGGGGCCCCAGGAGGCGGTGGCCCAGCCCCGTATCGACTGCAGCACCGGCGCGGTGCTGGTGGACGCCCGCCTGGGGGACGAGGTGGCAGAGGAGCTCCGCCGCCGGGGCCATGCCGTCCAGGTGGTGGAAGAGACACCCGCCGACATCGCCTTCGCCACCCCCCTGGCCGTCCGGGTGGACTACACCCATGGGGTCGTGCGCGCCGGGGTGGACGTCTTCCGCCGCGCCGAAGCCATGGGCTACGAGGAGGGGCCATGAACCCGCGCCCCGGACCTACGATGACGACCTCACCCCCCACCCCCCTCGGTGGCGGGCCCTGTCAGGTCGCCCCACGCCACCGCCCTGGTCACTTCCACCACGATAAGGGGGGGACGCCCTAAAGGGAGGGTGCGGTACTGGGGGTACTTGGCCTCCAAGGCGCGGAGGGCCTCCTCGTAGTCCTCCCCCTGGGTCAGGAGGGATGCCCGCCCCCGGAGGAGCACATACGCCAGACGCCCCCACTCCTCGTCCCACCGGTCTACCAGGAAGGCCACGTGGGGGTTGACCAGGATGTTGCGCACCCGCTGGAGGGCGAGGGGGGGTACCCTCTTGGGCTTGGCATCCAAGGGGATGTAGAGACGCCTCCCCTGGTGGACAAACACCACCGGCACCACGTGGGGCCGGCCGGCCTCATCGGCCGTGGCCAGGAAGCCCCGCCGCGCCCGGGCCACGAAGCCCCAGAGGACGGGATCCCCCTCTATACGCCCACCTCCTCCAGCCAGCGGAGCACCAGGAGGTTAAAGAGGTCGGGCTGATCCACGTTGGAGCCATGCCCTGCCATAGGGATGAAGGCCAGGAAGGCCCCCTTGATCTTCTGGGCCATATAGTACGAGGCGGCGATGAAGTCCGTGTCGCGCGTCCCGCAGAGGATGAAGGTGGGGGTGGCGATGCGTTCCAGGGGGAGCATAGAGATGCCCGCCATCACCCTCCTGCTCACCAGCGCCAAGCCGAGGGGGTTATGGCGGCGCATCACCTCCGGGGGGGTATAGTAATTGGAGGCGGCGTAGGGGCTGCGGAGGTAGGCCTCTATACCCCCCTCCTCCAAGATCCGTGCCCGCTCCTCACACTGCCGGTCCCACTCGGCCAACCTTTGCGGGTTGCGGAACCCGGGACCCGTGTTCATAAGGATCAGGCTCCTGACCATAGCGGGATGGGTGAGGGCGAAGCGAAGGGAGACCACACCCCCCAGGGAGAGCCCCCCCACCACACATTGCCCCACCCCCAGGAGGCGGAGCAGGTGGTAGAGATCCTCCACCACGATGTCCAGGGAATAGTGACGGGGGTCGTGGGGGGCCTCGCTCCGGCCGTGTCCCCGCATGTCGTAGATGATGAAGCGATAGCGCTGGGAGAGGACAGGCGCCTGGGGCGCCCAGGAGGCGGTGGTGCCGGCAAAGCCGTGGGTGAACACCACGGGATAGCCCCTCCCGTGCTCTTCATAGTAGAGGCGGACACCGTTCACGGCGGCGAAGGGCATAGGGGACCTCCTCCCCCCGTCCCCATGGGGGGAGACGGGGCGGGCACTATTATAATGGCTGAAATACCGCAGGAGGGGGTATGAACACCCGCTACACCGTTGTCCACTTCGGCCCTATGAACGAGCGCCACGTGGCGGAGGAGCGGGAGATCCTGGCCCCTATCGGGGCAGACCTCCTTGCTGCCCCCCGCCCCACGACGCCAGAGGAGATCCTCCGCTACGCCCGGGATGCCCATGGGATCATCGCCGTGAGCGGCCCCTTTACGCGGGAGGTCTTCCAGGGCCTGCGGCGGTGCAGGGTGCTGGTGCGGACGGGGGTGGGGGTGGACACCGTGGACATCCCCGCCGCCACCGAGGCGGGGGTGGCGGTGGTGAACATCCCCGACCTGTGGACCCGGGAGGTAGCCACCCATGCCCTGACCCTGCTCCTGGCCCTGGCCCGCAAGGTCAAGGGGTTAGACCGGGCCGTGCGGGAGGGCCGCTGGCGCACCGCCCTGGAACCCCCCATCCCCCACCTGTACGGCCAGACCCTGGGGATCGTGGGCCTGGGGCGCATCGGGCGAGCCTTCGCCCGCCGGGCCCGGGGGTGTGAATTGCACCTCATCGCCTATGACCCGTATATCCCCCCCTCCGTCTTTCAGGAAGAGGGGGTGGAGCCTGTCTCCTTCCGCGACCTGCTGCGCCGCTCCGATTTCATCTCCATCCACGTCCCCCTGACCCCGGAGACGCGCCACATGTTCAACGAGGCCGCCTTCCGCATGATGAAACCCACAGCCCTCCTGGTGAACACCGCCCGGGGGGGCGTGATAGACGAGGCGGCCCTCATCCGGGCCCTCCGGGAGGGGTGGATCGGGGGGGCCGCCCTGGACGTGCTGGAGCAGGAGCCGCCGGACCCCTCCAACCCCCTCCTGCAGATGGAGAACGTCCTCCTCTCCCCCCACGTCGCCTACTATTCGGACAAGGCGGTGGAGGGGTTGCCCCGCCGGTGCGCCGAAGAGGTGGCCCGGGTCCTTCAGGGGAGGATGCCCCTGCACCTGGTCAACCCCCAGGTGGCCGAACGCCTCTCCCTCCGTCCGTAAGGGAGGTCCCCATCACCCCCACGCCCCTTGAGGAGGTCCGCCGCCGCATCCTGCAGGAGGGCCGCATCCCTTTCGCCCACTTTATGGAGATCGCCCTTTACCACCCCCATGGCTACTACGGGGGCGGGCAGGGGGGGCAGCGGGGGAGGGACTACTTCACCAGCCCGGGGGCCCATCCCGCCTTTGGGGCCCTGCTGGCGGTCCAGGTCTACCAGGTGTGGTACCTCCTTGGCGCCCCCTCCCCCTTCTGGGTCATCGAAGAGGGGGCGGGGGATGGCCTCCTGGCCCACGACCTCCTGGCCTTCGCCCCCCACCTGGAGGAGCGGTTTCACCGCTCCCTCCACTACCTGGCCCTGGAGAGAGGACGACCCCCCCACCCCGACCCGGCCAGGGAAAAGGGCGCCCAGCGGGTGCTCACCACCTCCCTCCCCCTGCGCCCCTTCGTGGGATGCCTGCTGGCCAACGAGGTCATCGACGCCTTCCCCGTCCACCCGTGGCGTGTCCAGGGGGGCATCGTGCAGGAGGCCTATGTAACCCTGGAGGGGGACCGCCTGGTGGAGGTGTGGGATACCCCCTCCACCCCCGCCTTGGAGGCGTGGGTCCGGTCCCTCGGCATCCCCCTAGAGGACGGGGCGCAGGGGGAGGCATGCCTGGCCCTGCCCCCCTGGGCGCAGGAGGTGGGGGCCGTCCTGGGGCAGGGGGTGGTGGTGGTCATCGACTACGGCGGGGCGGCCCCTGACCTCTATCGGCCGGGCAAGAGGGGTACCCTGCGGGCTTTCCGGAAGCACCTGGCCACCGGCGACCTCTACCGGGACGTGGGCCGGCAAGACATCACCGCCTCGGTCGACTTCACCTCCCTGGAGCGGTGCGCCCGCGAGGCCGGGCTGGAGGTGCTCGGCTTCACCCGACAGGCCCCTTTCCTCCGCCGCCTGGGGTGGGACGCCGTCCGCCGGGCCCTCCTGCGCCTCCGCCTCCCCCCGGGGGAGGAGGAGGCCAACCGCTTCGGGCTCCAGGCCCTGGTGCAGCCGGAGGGGCTGGGGGGGTATGGCGTCCTCCTCCTGGGGAAGGCCATGCCCCCCACCCCCCTCTGGGGCGTGGCCGGCCTCTCCCCCCAGGGGGAGGCCCTCCTGGAGGAGGGGTTGCGCCGGTGGACCCCTCGCCTGACCCCCCTCCACACCCCCCTGCTGCTAGGGCGCTACCCCCACCAGGCCATCCCCTGGCAAGGGTACCCCCCCTAGCCGCAGGACTGAGGCTGTTTGAGGAAAGGAGGGGTAGACCCCCGTGCCCACCCCGTAGGGGCAGGCCCCTGTGCCTGCCCCAATGGTGGGCAACCACGGGGGGTTGCCCCTACGGGGTTATCCCCTGCCCCCCTTTTTAAAACACCCTCCCCAGCTGAGGTTCCGACATGAGTTGGGACAGGGGGGAAGAGGAGGGCCAGGAAGGCGGCCAACGCCCCCCCCACGATGGCCTGCCACTCCCGCAGCGACACCACCCACCTCTGCTTCAGCAGCACAAACAGGCCGGAATAA